>Ga0351912_1151_pt2 | contig 17026 bp, 13 predicted proteins | sample TotcelHT113001M3_FD_206863 | JGI IMG/M metagenome (GOLD analysis project Ga0351912, IMG submission 206863) | Enriched cells from coal bed in the Powder River Basin, Montana, United States - Total cells T11 rep1 HSBNCT.T11.300.1.M3 ...
TCGAAATTATTTTTTCCCACCCCCCAAAAAAACCCCCCCCCACCCCCCATCAAAAAAAACCCCCCAAAAAAAAAAAAAAAACCCCCCGGGGGCCCGTGGGGGGGGGTCTCTCCGTGGCTTATAGGTATCCTCAAACACATCAATCATGTGAAGGAGGAATATGTTTATTATAGCATATCCTACCAAACAGTCAAGACAGTCAAGCATCGTTATGCGGGAGGCGAGCGGGCGGGCACCCGCCCAGTGCAGCGCCGCCGCCGACCGCATTAGTGAGGAAGGAGGAAGTAGAGGCCCTCGCGCCGGCACGCACGAACGACCGAACGACCAAGGATTAGTAAAAAGAAATAAACCTGCTTGTTTAAGTGCCATATATGCTCAAAAAATAGCCCTATCTTACTGTAATCATACAAGATCAACTTTCAGAGTTCAAACATTTCCGGGCATGATAGAAATAAAACAGAAATCAAAAAAAGCTCTTGGATGTAATACGGGGGAGAACATAAATCAGCGAGGGAAGATTAAACAATTCTCTAAAAAATCCAGAATCAGATTAATAAAAACACTTTGCAAGTTTCCTAACAATTTCGGTATGAGATTTGAGCTTACCTTTGCCGATGATGTAATGGAAGGGATAGACCAGGAAGAGAGATCAAGGAAAGGGTCAACATGTTTACATAGATTGCAGACATGGATAGAAAGAAATATTTCAGAATCACAGATCATATGGAAAAGGGAATGGGAACCACGAAAATCAGGAAGGCTTAAAGATCAGGTTATACCCCACTATCATTTCATGATGTATCGTCCCGGATTCTCTGAACAGGATTATGAAAATACATGGATAAAGATAGCCGTAAAGTGGGTAAAAATCACCTGCACTGAAGATCATAAAGCCTTCTCTGTGGCTCTGCATGATCGTAGCAGGGGCTTTCTTGAACCTGATGACAAATATGTCCACTACTTCGGGAAATACATCAGCAAGAGCAGATTTGAAGAAGGTGAAGGCGTTGGCAGGTTCTGGGGCAAGATCGGGAACCTTGAACAATCAGAAGGTGAAAACATTCCTTTAGACGACAATCGGGTCATACATTTAAAGCGTTCACTTCGTAAATATCTTGGAAGTACTCAAAAACGCTCAAAGCGTCTTCCCGATGGTTCAAGGATACTGGTAAAGCCTAAATACAGATATGCTGACCGTCTTAAATACGGAAGCTTCGAGGGTTTCGTTGCCATGCGCAAGGATACTATTGAAAAACTTATTAAATACGTTGAAAGGCGATGAAAAGAAATCCCGGAAATAACTTCCTGCTATACGTAACATAATTTCTTGACCTCAGGAGTCTCTGAAGGTCATTATCTAACTGCTTTTTCTCCAAAGAAAAGGAGGAAGAAAATGACCCAGACGAATGTAGTAGAGAATGGACCAGACAGCAGCATATTAGAAACAACACAGCATAACCATCGTACACGAGTCCCCATCAACCGTATCCTTGAGAGGCTTTCTCAATTAGAACTACCAGAAAAAGAGCACTTCGAGAGCTATCTCCGGTACAAGTGGCGGGCAAACCACAAGCCGAGGACTATCGATAGCTCTTTCACATCCATCGGGCTCTTCCTCGACTTTTACAGGAGGTCGGGTAAGACAGAACTTAAACAGATTGAGCGTTCCGATCTCGAAGCTTTTATTGAGTATGAGCAGGATCGGGGCATGCATATCTCGACGGTGAGGACGAGACTTGCCTGCATTGTTGCCTTTCTCCACTTCCTCATTGAACAGGATCAAATCCCCGGGACTGTTTTCAAGAAACGGATCAGGCTGAAGCTTCCCGACACGCTACCCCGTGCCATGAACCCCCTGGATGTGAAGAAACTTTTATCTATGATCGATCATACCCGGGACCGGGCACTTATCTTTCTCCTCTTGCGGACAGGCATAAGGATCGGTGAGGCATTGGGGCTTACAATGAATGATGTTGATCTTAAGGACAGGAAAGTCAATCTGTTCCAGGGAGAAAAAAACGACATGGGGAGAGTAGTCTACCTGAGTAATGACGCAGTTTTTTGTTTAAAGCGCTGGTTTAAATTGAGGGACCCGGAGAAGAGATTTGTCTTTTACGGCAAAGGCGATACACACATATGCTACAGCACAGCCCGTACATGCTTCGTCAAGTATCTCAAGGATGCAGGGCTTGATACGAAGGGCTATACCGTCCACTGTCTGAGACACACCTATGCATCAGAGCTCTTAAATGCCGGGATGCGCTTGGAGGTCCTTCAGCATCTTTTAGGTCATCAGGACATCGAGATGACCCGGCGCTATGCCAGACTTACCGACAGAACCAGGGAAGAAGAATACTTCAAGGCCATGGCAATTATCGAGAAAGGAGGGATTGATGGAGACTATTGACAGGTATCGGAGGTTTTTAAAGAGAAGAAACTTCTCTCCCCATACTGTGAAAGCCTACATGAACATCCTTTCTCAGTTCATCACATGGCTTGCAATACCTCTCAACGAAGTGACCCGTAAAGAAATAGGCAGCTATGTGGATCGTCTTATGGGAAAAGGGCTATCCCCGAAGACTATCACCTGCCACCTCCAGACGATACGGCTTTTCTTCGATTATCTTATCGATGATGACGGAATGAAACTAACAAACCCGGTCAATAAAATATCGATTCGTTTGCCGAAGCCTCTGCCCCGGCATTTAAAGGACGACCAGGTAGGAAAGTTCCTTGCCGTCATTACCGATCTGAGAGACAGAGCCATGTTCATACTCATGCTTCGATGCGGGCTCCGGGTGGAGGAGGTCTCCCGGCTGACTGTGGATGCAATGGAACTTCCACGGAACCGGCTCTTTGTCGCCAACGGAAAGGGTCGCAAAGACAGGGTTGTTTATTTAAGCAAAGATGCCGGATTTGCGTTAGAGACCTACCTTAAGGTACGTTCATCGAAGGCGAGAAGAATGTTCCTTGTGCAGAAAGGACCTTTGACAGGAACACCTATATCGGTCCGGGGTATCCAGAAAAGGATCGAATACTATGCCCGACAGAGCAAGATCAAGGTATCGTGTCATAGCTTACGCCATACCATGGCCACACAGCTCTTAAATGCCGATGCCGATCTGGCCACCATCCAGGATCTTCTCGGGCATAACCACATTACTACAACCCAACGATATTGCAGGGTATCAAACCTGAAAGTGCAGCGTGACTATTATAATGCAATTGAAGTGGTTATGCAGCGGAGCCAGGCAGAAGGCAGGGAATTACTCCAAAAAAGACTGAGTATGGTGAACGATCATATGCTATATTCACAAGAAGAAGATGCTTTTGAGCAAAAGGAAAACATACAAAAGGAAAACATGGTGTAAGTAACTAATATTAAGAGAGAAAGCAGGTTTTGTTACGTATAGCTTCCTGAAATTATCAAACTGTGTGCCCTTCAAAATTGTGAAAATTTCAGGCAATAATGAAATGCTGTATCGTGAATGCAGATCGAGCGGAGAGTCCCTCAGGAGGAAGGCTGAACTTATTTTCTTTCATCGATAAAACCGGTATTGTTCCCGACAGGAAATGTTACGGTAAATGTTGTTCCGCCTGATTCTATACAATCGTCGACAGTCTTGCAATGGCTGCACTTGGCAATATCCCCGGGGCAGACATCTCTATCGGTAGGTATGTAGATACATCGCGTGCTCCTGAGCGAAATGTCAAACCCGTAACGCTCGGCGTAGTGTTTAATTCGGAGAAGCTCAAGGCCTTTCCCCCCGGCCCCGAATTCAAAAGGTTTTTTTGTTGTATAGTAATCAGTTTCCTCTGTGTGGAAGAGGCCGTCCATTAGCGAACCCTGATTTTCCTCAGTTATGCCTATACCCCGATCAGATATTTGAAGAAAAATTCCGGTATCTCTCTGGTACGACATGACTTCAATGATTCCGCCATCCGGGGTATTCTCCACGGCATTTTTGATGAGACCTTCAACAACCCCCCTTAGGATAAAGGGGTCCATGAAAATATAAAGGCCGGCATCTCCTTCAACTTTGAATTGCAGATTGCGGTGTTCAACAGTCCGTTTTATCTTTTCCAGTACGGAAACAGTAAATGTGTAAAGGTCTATGGACTGAGATAACCCGGAACTGCTGCCAAGGTATCTGTTTGTCCATTTTTTGATGGCTTCCCAGTGCAGACGTATCGCTTCCGGTATTTCCGAAAGATCCTCCATCCTCTCCAGAAGACGATCAATATCGTTGAGGACCATTCCTGCCTCAACTTCCTGAGATACCCTGAATATCTCATTAGTCTCATGTGATATCTCAATAAGACGTTCCGTATTTCTCTCCAGAGCGTTGATAATGTTCTCGAGGGAAGGGGTCAATGCATCTTCGAACTTTCGTTTCAAAATTCTGATATTCCCCTGAATAACCGAGAGAGGCGTTCTTAGTTCATGAGAGATATGATTCACTGCTTTGGTTTTTGCCTTGTTCAGCTGCTCCAGTTCTTTGTGAGACTTCATGAGCGATTCTTCGGCACGTTTTCTTTCCGTAATATCTCTGAGGTAGATAAGATCGAAGGGCCTGCCCCGAAATGTGATACTGGCGGCTGATACTTCCACATAGAGTGTATTTCCTTTTTTCGTAATCCCCTTGAATTCATATCGTGACGGCACGGGCTCACCCCGCTGCCGCCTGTTTATGATCTCTGTTACCATTTCGACATCATCGGGATGGACAGTAGATCTTATCGATTTTCCTACGACCTCTTCGAAGCTGTCAAACTCGAACATTTTAATATATTGTTTATTTGCGTATTGGCATATATCGCTCTGGAGCATAGAAATACCGTCGTTGGAATTTTCGAGAACGACCCTGCCTCTCTCTTCACTTTCTGAAAGAGCCTCCTCTACCTTTTTGCGCTCCGTGATGTCGAGCATCGTACCTTCATACGAAAGGGTTTTGCCGTTTCCGTCACGAAAGACCATGACGTTCATGGAGACCCAGTGTATGTTTCCGGTCTTTATTCTAAGTCGCGCTTCAAAGTTTTGAACGGAGCTGGACGTGCTAAGAAGGTCTATCAGTCTTTTATGGTCCGATAGATCCACAAAAAGATCCTTGGCGAAAATCAAATTCCTGATCTCAGCAGGGGAATCATATCCGTGTATACGGGCAAAGGAAGGGTTGGCATGTGTGAAACGACCTTCACGATCTGTCTGGAATATTCCTTCTATGGCGTTGTTAACAATATTTCTGAATTTCGTTTCGCTTTCCTTGAGGGCGGTTTCAAGCTGTTTCAATTCTGTGGGACATTCTTGCGGACTATTGTTGTTTTGAGTTATTTCTGTCATTTCGGGAGCGGGTTTTTTTCCTAGTCGGTTTTTTTTCATAGTATGATTTCCCTTTAGGAACCTGCCCATATTATAAGACATTTTTCGATATATATCTTCCTCATTTCGGATAACCCTCATATTGATTAATTATTTCAATCACTTTTAAACTCATCAGAGAGAGCTTCATGTTCGTATGCTTATGTGCTTATGGGGTCAGGTCTTGCAACCATACATTTTACTTTCCATACCCTTTATTGCCCTGCTCACTGTTGCATAATGGATGTGAAGGTGATCGGCAATTTCTTTAAAAGTGTATCCGTATGCTGTGTGGGCTTTATAGATTGAATGCTTTATTTAAATACTTTTATTCAGGTTTTTTTCAATTGTATTATTTTATAAAAAATTGTATTGGCAGGTTGACCTCCGAAAAAAGTCTCTCTCAGAATAAAGAAACCATTGCTGAGAATTGATAAATCAAGTGCTGGCTTGGGTTTACAGATGATTTTAAGTTGCCGCAAATTAGGTATAAAAATCTCCATGCCGCTGTCTGGAAATACTCAAATGCGCACTTCCCACCCTCTAACATAATGTTTGCCGGCGCTGTGTAAACCAGGACAATATTCTCATAAAACCAATACGGTAGATGGTTTATAGAAATGATTCCTGATATGAAAATTTAAAGGGGTAAAATCTTTGACTTGACATTGAAGCTTTATAAATGCCTGAAGTCAAGGCAAGGATTTTACCCCGTAAGCCCTATTTCTTTTATATTTCGCCTACCGGCAATATTACTCTGCCGTGGACTTCATTCAAAACTTCTGCCATTGCAAGGTATATGGCGGAAAGACCGCATATTATACCCTCGTATCCCGCTATTACCCCTATCAAAGGATTACCCGTCCAATCCCTTACGGCAAGCAGCCAGAACAGCAAGGTCAGACTGAAAAAAACGAACTGAATACCCCTGTTTTTACCAAAGGTTCCAAACCACATAAAAAACGTAAAAAGGCCCCACATAAAGAGGTACCATCCCATAAAAGCTTCGGAAGTGCCGGGAAGATTTTTAAAAAACATAATGAATACAAGACTAAACCAGAAAAGTCCATAGGAGGTAAAGGCAGTTACACCGAAAGTGTTTCCCTTTTTATACTCAAGAATGCCCGCAATAATTTGTGCGATTCCACCGTAGCATAATCCCATTGCAAGAATCATTGATCCTATCGGAAAAAAGCCGGCATTGTGGATGTTAAGCAGGACAGTAGTCATTCCGAATCCCATTAAACCAAGGGGTCCGGGGTTAGCAAGTTTTTCTTCCATAAATATTTCTCCTTTTAAATGTTTTTATAGTCTATCTAATGGGTAAACTTCTTATTTTACTGTTCTTGATCAATATTTTTGAGGAATGGCAGTATTTTATACAAAGTATCACCCGTTGACAGGAGAACAATTAAACTATAACATTTTTTCAGCGCGCGGTCACTATGATTCTAAGGCCGACGGACATACCCCTGGGGAGAGCCGGTGAAAACGAAACGCAGATTCTGCGGGCTTCCGACCGGAACGATGACGATCCGTCGATCAGGCACCGCCGCATCGGCTTCCGCCTCGTGAGAACACCATAGATTTTTTATCCGAAGTTCTATTCTTTCAAATTGCTTCAGCAATGGGCAATTTATAACATACCAATGGCAAAAAGAGAAATATTGTTGTAAATTAACGAAACATCTTAGTGCTGACCCCACAAAATGGAGGAATTCAGTGAAGCAATTAGTATTCTTTTTTGTCTTTTTTTTAATTGTATGCATTTCTACTACTTATGCTGAAAAGACAGGTGATCCGATCCCCATTGGTATCGGAGTGGCACAAACCAGCAACGTGGCACTGTTCGGACAGGAACAGATTATAGGTGCTAAGATTGCTGAGAAATTATTCAATGCGACCGGTGTAAATGGAACCAAGATTCGCTTGGTCTATCAGGATACAGGCGGGGATGAAGCAGGGACAATCAACGCCTTTCAAAATCTTATCAATCAGGAAAAGGTTGTTGCTATTGTCGGACCCACCCTTTCCCAGCAGGCCTTTAGTGCCGATCCTATTGCCAACCGCTTGAAAGTTCCGGTCATTGCGCCTTCGAATACCGCAAAGGGTATACTCCATATTGGCGAATATATAGGAAGGGTTTCGGCTCCGGTTTCCCGAGTTGCCCCGAATGCAATAAAGCAGGCACTTAAGCAGGATTCAAAGATAAAACGTGTAGCTGTTCTCTATGCTCAGAACGATGCCTACTCTGTTTCGGAGACGGGAACATTCCAGGAGGCGGTTAAGAGCCACAACCTGATGCTTGTCAGTTTGCAGAAATTCATGACCACCGATACCGATTTCACGACCCAGGCAACAGCTGTCCTTAGCGCCAATGTCGATATGGTCATTATTTCCGGGCTTGCTGCTGATGGTGGCAATCTGGTCAAACAATTACGTCAGTTGGGCTTCAAGGGAACCATTGTCGGCGGAAACGGCTTCAATACCGCCAATGTCTTCCCCGTCTGCGGCAAGAGCTGTGATGGTATTCTGGTTGCTCAGGCTTACAGCCCGGAAGCCAACAACCCCACCAACAAAGCCTTTGTGGCTGAGTACCACAATCTATACAAGAAGGATCCACCCCAGTTTTCTGCTCAGGCTTATACCGCTGTACAAGTGATTGCCGAAGCGTTGCGCAAGGTTGAGTCTGTAAAAAAGAAAAAAATAACCCAACTCGAACTCCAGGTTGTGCGCGAAGAACTCAACAAGGCCATTCGCACCGGCTCTTATATAACGCCGCTGGGTGAAATAAGCCTGGATAGAACCGGAGAAATTAACCAGAAGATGTTTTATGTTTCCCGGATTAAGATGGATGCCGCCGGCAAGGTTGGGAATTTCGTTATTATGAAATAGGAGAAAAAGGTGTGCAGGAGGATAACTTCCCCTGTCAAGATATTATGACTGCTGTAGACTTCCTGCAAAATTTTCTTAATGGCATCAGTATCGGCAGTGTTTATGCTATTTTCGCACTCGGATATACGCTGGTCTTTTCCATCCTCGGAATTATAAATTTTGCCCACAGCGCTGTTTTTACACTTGGTGCTTATCTAACCTATAGCCTCGCCGTTGGACAGTTTGGTATCAGCGGCATTTTGGCAGGCTTCCGAATACCTTTTCAGCTATCCTTCCCCATATCTTTGCTGATCGGCGCTGTCCTTTCCGGAATAACCGGCGTCCTGGTGGAACGGTGTGCCTTCAGGCCATTGCGTGCCCGGGATGCCGATTCTCTCATGGCCTTAGTGAGCAGTCTTGGTGTCGCTTTAGTAGCCGTGAATGTCATTCAGTACCTTGCCGGTTCGGAAATATATTCCTTTCCTGCAGATGTCTACGGCGATATCAGGCCCGCCATTATGTTTCATGTTGCCGGTAAGGTTGTGGTCATCCGTACGGTGCAGGTGATAATTTTTGCTGTAAGCATGGTGATCCTGGCAATCCTGGTATATCTCATCAACTTCACCAGAATCGGTAAGGCTTTAAGGGCTGTTGCCGAGAACACCTCTACGTCAAGCCTTCTCGGAATAAACGTGGATCGTTTCATCCTCTACACCTTTTTTTTGTCCGGTTTCCTTGGAGGAATAGCCGGCAGTCTGGTCGGCACCAGCTTCGGTATTGCCGGACCTTACTTCGGGGTCACTTACGGCCTAAAGGGATTGGCGGTAATCGTACTGGGAGGAATGGGCAGTGTTCCAGGTACAGTGTTCGGCGGACTCATCATCGGCCTGACCGAGGCTTTTGTACCGTCTGATTACAGCGCTTACAAGGAAGCTGTTGCCTTTGCCTTCCTCTTAATTGTGCTTCTCGTACGTCCTCAGGGGCTGTTGGGACAGTCTCAAATCCATAAGGTTTAAGGAATGGAGGACTTCTTACAGAACAATGGTTTTCTGCTTGTCACCCTGACGCAACAAGCACTTCTGGCAATTAGCCTCTATTACCCGTTGATGACCGGACAGTTGAGCGTGGCCAGTCCAGGTTTTTATGCTGTCGGTGGATATATTGCCGCTATCATGGGGACTATCGATTTTTTTGCCCCGTGGCGTGCCGTCCTGGGTTGGGCCATTTTCCCCCTGGAGTGGCTGATCGCCGGCTTGGTCAGCGCTGTTCTGGCGGTGCTGGTAGGAATCCCAGCTCTCCGACTGCGTGGCATCTACCTGGCACTGGCAACGATCGCCTTTGTGGAAATTCTGCGTGTCCTCTGTCTGAACATGGAAATTACCGGCGGTGCAATTGGTATATTCGGTGTCCCGCAGATGTTCGAAAATCGCTGGTCATACATCTGGGTCTTCGGTCCACTGCTCATTATCATGCTGTTGTTTACCTGGCGGTTGGAACAAACAAGAGTTGGAAGGGCCTTCAAGGCTGTCCGGGAGGACGAAATGGCTGCCGATTGTATGGGAGTCAATCCAACGTACTTCAAAGTGATGGCTTTTGTGATTGGTGCGGTACTGGCTGGCGTGGTCGGAGCTATGAGCGCGCCGTTTCTCAATACATGGAATGCCCGTCAGGGGACTTTTGATGCGTCCATAGCCTATTTGGCCTATGTGTTGATCGGCGGAAGCCGCTCAATGTGGGGGCCGGTAATGGGGGCTATTTTGCTTGCGGCGCTTCCTGAAATTCTCCGGCCGCTTAAGGATGCAAGACTAATCATTAACGGCCTGGTGCTGATAATTGCCAGTATCTATCTCCCTCAGGGTATTGTCGGGGCTCTGCAGCGCCTTAGGATATTCATGATTCGGCGCGTATCCTCTATGTCAGGTGGTTCATGAGCATCATTATAGAGGTGGAACAATTAAGCCGTAATTTCGGCGGTTTGACGGCAGTCAAAGACGTTTCGTTCACAGTGGAAGAAGGGGAGATCTTCGGCCTGATTGGTCCCAACGGTGCCGGCAAGACAACGCTTTTTAACCTGATGACCGGTATCACCCCCGTAAGCAAAGGTACCATCAAATACAAAGGTCACCTGCTGACTGGTCTGCCCCCCTTTCGGATTGCCGCCCAGGGAATTGGCCGTACCTTTCAAAATATTCGATTGTTCAAGGGGTTGAGCGCCCTCGATAATATCAAAGTGGCACAACATAGCCGCACCGTATCCGGACTTATAAGCGGGATATTCGGTTTGTCGAAGTGCCGCCTCGAGGAAAAACGTGCAACCGAAAAGGCCTGGAAGATTTTGAATTTGGTCGGGCTTTCTGACCGGGCCATGGAACTGGCCGCTAATTTTTCTTACGGTGACCAAAGACGGCTGGAAATCGGCAGAGCTCTGGCCCTCGATCCGAATGTGCTTCTTCTTGACGAGCCGGCAGCTGGGATGAATGCTGCGGAAAAACACAGTCTGACCCGTTTCATTTGCGAAATTAGCGAGCAGTTCAATCTCACTCTTCTGCTCATCGAACACCATGTCCCTCTGGTCATGAACCTTTGTGACCGGATTGCCGTCCTTAATTTTGGAGAGCTTATCACTATTGGCTCTCCAGCCGAAGTGCAGAAAAATCCGGCTGTGATTGAAGCCTATTTGGGAGCGGAATAGATGATCCTTCTGGAACTGGAAAACCTCAGTATAAACTATGGTCCTATCCAGGCAGTGCGCAATATCAGCCTTACGGTTAACTCAGGTGAAATTGTTACGCTTATCGGGGCCAATGGAGCGGGAAAGTCTACTATACTGCGGGCAATCTCCCGCCTGATCAAAGTACGGGAAGGAAAAATCCGCTTTGACGGTACGGATATAACCGCCCAGCCGGCGCATGCCGTTGTCCATATTGGGATTGCCCAATGTCCGGAAGGCCGGCAGGTACTGGCCCGGCAGAGCGTCCAGGACAATCTGCTTTTGGGAGCATATGTACGCAGGGATTTTAATGCGATTCGGGATGATTTGGCCCGTATGTACTTGCTCTTCCCGCATTTGGAAGAGCGGAGGAATCAGTCTGCCGGAACTTTGTCCGGGGGAGAGCAGCAAATGCTGGCCATCGCACGGGCGTTGATGAGCCGTCCACGTCTGCTGCTGCTTGATGAGCCCAGTCTCGGTTTGGCGCCGCTAATCGTTTTGGAAATATTCTCGATTATCCGCAGCCTCAATTCTGAAGGGGTAACAATCCTCCTTGTGGAGCAAAATGCCAAGCTGGCTATGCAGCATTCCCAACGCACCTATGTCCTTGAGGCGGGTCAGATTACTTTTTCAGGAGTGTCGCAGGATTTATTGACCGACGAGCGGGTTCTGCATGCCTACCTCGGCGGATAAGTCAATCGTAGAAAGCGAAATAATCGAAGGGCTTGAGTAATCGATTGTAGTCAGATTGTTACGAGATATGCTTACAAATAATGCTTAACTGGGTTCTTATGAGGGGGCAGACCTGTGTTGATATATTACAACACCAGATCCGCCCCGGATACATTCTTTTAATTCAGTCTGACATATCTCTACCAGCCGCGGTCCTCCCATGGTTTGTATTTAAGACCAAAATCCTGCGCGATCAGTTTGTAGCAGTTGTAGCTCTGGCCGCGTCCGATGCCGTGAGCAGGGTGCATACACATACCCGTCATGTAATAGTTCTTGATGGGCGTACGCTGGCTCGAAAGCTCAGGCATGGGCCTGTTTCTTCCTGAACATTCATAATGGGCGTCAAGACCGCCCCAACCGCCCTGAGGCATACAGGGATTCCTGTTGACAACATCGTCCGGGGTTGCTATCCAGGCAGCTATGAAGTTTTCTTCATTGACATTCGGAGCATACTTTCCCCATTCCTTGACAAACTTCATTTCTATTTCTTTTTTCATCCGCAGCCACTCACGCTCACTGAAATTTCTCCACGGACAGGTAAATTCCTCCACCAACGCGGCGAACCGTCCCTCCGGAGCACGGGTCTTGTCCCACTGGACATCAGGTGCAACCAGCAGATAGAGTTGGTTGGCAATGCCTGTTGCCCATCTTTCCTTCTGGTATCTACCTGAGAGAAAGTACTCTGGGTCTGCCGGACCGAAGTAGAGCCTGGGAACAAAACCAAGCTGTTCATTCTGCGGGTATTTTGGTGCTTCCATAAGAGCCACATTCCCCCAGAAGAGCTGGGTTCTCTCATAACCCTTGTCATCATAGAGGGAAGCTGGTTTTTCTTTCAGTTTCTGGCCTTTTGTCCAGATCTCCGGCGGCCAGTTTTCTTTGCCGGCTACATCTATAGTCAGCTCTGTATTCAGGTCGCTCACGACGATGTCGGCAAGTATTCTTTCACCGCTGGTAAGCTCGATCCCGTAGGCTTTTTTATTGTCTACAAGGACCCTCTTTACTTCATTAAGAACAAAGAACTCTCCTCCATATTTTTCAAAAGCCCTTAGCAGAGCATGGGTAATGCTGTGGGTACCTCCGGTAACAATGGCCGCTGAGTCCATGGACAGGATCAGGCCCAGGGCATGGATATGCCAGTAGGGCCCTGGTCTATCCTGAGGGAAGAACCCGGTGGATGTCTGGATAGCCCTCATATAGAAGGTCTGCATCTCAGGGCTCTTGAACAGATGGGTAGCGATATAACCTACTGTTCCAAAGGCGATATCTGGGTCAATGCCGTCCTTCGTATCATAGGCAAGTGCTTCTAATGGATCAGGTCCATCCGGCCATTCGGAAGTACCACTGAAACGGTAATGGTGCCATGCATCTCTCCACTTGGCCTTGTATCTCCTGATGATTTCTTCAACAGTGTTGGCGTCATCCTGATTGATCTTGGCTATCTCATTAATGGTGTACTGGGCCGCCGCCGAAGAAAATTCACACCTGCCCGTAAACTGATCAACAACCGGGAATATTGTTTTGCCCAGGATGTAATTGCCGTCAGGGTAGATCCATGCCTCATTGTTTTCAGGGAAGAGATAAACCAACCCGTGATCTCTCAGATCAAAATCCTGGTAAGCCGGGTTTGTATAGAATCTTGTAAAATGGGCACATACATTCTGTATAAAACCTGGTACCGGCAGTTCCTCACCGCATGCACCTCCGCCCATTTCGTGCCACCTTTCAAACATTGCTGTCTTTAAGCCGGCCCTTTGCAAATAGCAGGCTATGATTGTGGCGTGATGCCCACCGCCCACTATAACGGCATCGTACTTTTTGTCTGGCATTGTATCCTCCTTGTTCTGAATATACTTAAATTTTATTGAACTTGTTATACATGGCTAAAATAATCCCAGATCTCTTGCTTCTTTAACACCGCGTGGTTCAGGCCACCACTTTTTAATCCCCAGATTCTCGGCAATCTTTTCTGCTGCATTAAAACCGGGACCGTAGGTGATCATGCCGCCTGAGTGAGTGCTTGCCCCTCCGACGTAGAGATTCTTTATAGGCGTATCATGCTGCCCGCAGTATTCATTGGGTCTCATAAATCCCATCTGTAAGGGAAGATAAGCGCCCTGTTTGAAACATCCCTGCTTCATATCGGGGAACTTGTTTTCCGTGTCAAGGGGCGTACCTATGTAATCCCATACGACAGTGTCTTTATTCATATTAGGTGCGTATTTTTCAAGTATGGCTTTGCAGCGTTCCGCATAAGGCCTTCTGTATTTGTTCCATCCGAGACCGCCGCCATCCTTAAGGTTGTACGGTGCGCATTCCATTGTAATGAGGCCTATGTGTTTCACGAAACTGCCTTCTTTACGATGTACCCTTATAGGGTCGTGTATGGAGGGGAAGCAGCAGTTGAAACCGCCGTCATGCAGTTCTCCTCTTTTTGAAGCTTCAAAGTGATCGACAAGATCCTGCTCGCTCTCATATCCGACTACATAGATAAGGGCGTCCTCAAGTTCCGGATGCTTATCGAATATCTTGAAATGTGGTTTTTCGGTAAGTGCAAGATGTACGGTAAAGAAGCTCATATCGGAATAATGCCACTGATCGAGCCTTGTAATCAGTTCTGAACTGAGATGTTCTTTCCCTACCATGTCATAGAATGTCTGGTGCGGGTTAAGGGTGCTGCAGACAAACTGTTTAGCCTTGAGAATGGTGCCGTCTTTCAGTTGAACTCCCTTGGCCTCATTGTTCTCAACGATAATCTTGCTTATCTCGCATCCGCTTATTACCCTGCCGCCGTTCTCAGAGATATACTTACCCATAAGGTGGGCTATGTGGTGGGAACCCATGTGAGACAGCTTGAAATGCCATGCACGGTTTATCATGAGCGGTACAAGATATCCCAGGCCCTCAAGGTCATAATCAAGACCCCACATGGTGGCACAATAGAGAAACAATGCACGGACCTTATCATTTTCAAACCATGAATCAACAATCTGTTTCGGTGTAAACCCTGTAAGTTCATCATCCCATTTGGTGGCAGGATGAAGCTCGAGTTTTGCTGCCTGTTCAATGCTGGGCAGCGGGTTCACATAGCTTGCCGGGGCAAGGAATATATCCATAGCTTCATCCGATATCTTGGCAAAATCAAGGAAGGTCTCCGCATCCTTTTTTGAAAACTTTGCTATGGACTCTGCCGACTTTTGAGGATCGCTGTAAAGAGCAAGATAGGTCCCGTCCAGAAAGGGCATGACAACCTGAAGATCAGGGTAAATCCATTTCAGGTCATACTTCGTTTCCAGCTCGAAATCCCTCATCGGCGGTGCATAATCTACCATCATGTGGTAGATAGCGTGACTGTCAACGAGCATGCCGGGAAGGAGAAGGTTTTCTGTGGCCAGTCCTCCGCCGATCTCATATCTGCGTTCCAGGATCGCAATTTTCAGACCTGCCTTAGTCAAGTAGCCGGCAGTTGTAAGTCCGTTCGGACCAGCTCCGATAATAATACCATCGTATTCCAATTCTCTCATAATTCCGCCTCCTTACTGTTTTTATAACATCTTCTCAAAAAACCTGTTGTTAATCTGCAAATCAGAGAAGCCTATTGTATTTTGTATAAGGCTTTCGGTGTTGACTTATCAAGACAATTAGTCTTATAGTATTGTTACTAAAAGTAATATCAAAAAAAACAATACGAAAACCCTTATTAAAACATGAATCTCAATCAGCTAAGAGCATTCTACGGTGTTATAAAAACAGGAACATTTTCAAAAGCTGCCGAAGAACTTAACGTTACGGAACCTGCGGTTTTTATGCAGGTGCGTTCCCTGGAGAGGTATTTAGGGTATACGCTCCTCGACAGGTTCGGTAAGGAATTAAGACCTACCGAAACAGGTGAAATTTTGTACGAATATGCAAAAAAGATTTTCAGTCTTGTTGACGAAGCAACACATGCAGTAAGAGAATTGCAAGACCTTAAAAAAGGTTTTTTGAGGCTTGGAACTGCAAGATCACTGGCTTACGGCCTGATGCCGATTGTCGTTTCCTTATTCCAGGATCAGTATCCCAGCATACGTTTGTTTCTTGATGAGAACAACTCCCAAGAATTGGTGGAATCTATATTGCAGCGCCATCATGAACTGGCGATTGTTGCACGATTACCGTATCCTGATAAAATTGAAACCATACCTTTTGCTACCGATGAAATAGTATTGATCGTGTCGCCTCAAAGTAAATTGGCAAAAAAAGAAACGGTATCATGGAGTGAAGCAGCGGAGGATCCTCTTGTCTGCACAGGCGCAGGATCTTCTACACAATCGTGTATCTGGAAAGAATTTGAAAAAAGAAACATGCAGCCCGTATCTATTATTGAAGCAGGCAGCACAGAATTTATCATACGGTTAGTCAAGCAGGGCAAGGGGCATGCTTTTCTCCCAAGCACTTGCGTGAAAGAGGATATTGCGAGAGGAGAATTGCTGGCCGTTCCGTTAAATGAAGGCAATTTTTTGTTTTATATTGATGTAATTTACCTTAAGGGCAAGACCCTTTCCCCCGCAGCTTCGAAGTTTGTCCGCTTCCTGAGGGAGATTAAAGAGTCGCCCAAAATAGAGAGAGCTATCGGGACGTCGTTTCATTCTTTATATTATGATTAACATGTTCTGTCCGTTCACGGAAAAGCGGCCTCATATCACACCACACCGCCGCATGTCATGCCCGAAATGACATTTGTGTCTCCTTCTTCCGTATTCCTCATAATAAAATCCAGGATAGTACGAGTATAGTCTTCAGCTCGTTCTTCATGAGTATCGTGGCCGCATTTCGGAAAAACGGCCAGTTCGCCATTTAAGAGATGACGGTAAAAGGCAATGGATTGTTCAACGTCAAAGTAAATACTGCGGTCAGGATAGATTATAAGGGTAGGGCAGGGGACAAGGGGCAAAACAGGCCGAAGATCAAAATAATCTAAACCATAAGCTCCGCCAGCCTTTATGAACAGGTTGTAATTTATCTCAGCATCTTCCCCGTGATTTTTAATCGTCCTTGCTTTGATATCATCTTCCAGATTCGCAAATTGTTTTTTAAATTTTGTAACGACAAATTCAGTCATTGGTGCTTTGCTATAACACTGGGTGCCCGCAACTGTCAGAGTTTTTACCTCCCGGGGGTATTTGATTGAATAGTCGATACCAATAACACCTGCTTCGCATTGTCCCACCAAATGGCATTCCGTAATGCCGAGGCTTGATTTCAGTATTCTCAGTTCTTCCACACTTTCCAACCGGTATCGGTCACTTTGAAAAAATTCAGGAAAATCATTGCCCCGTTCTGACTGGCCATAACCCCGGCGGTCAAACATGATC
>Ga0351912_1188_pt1 | contig 16548 bp, 17 predicted proteins | sample TotcelHT113001M3_FD_206863 | JGI IMG/M metagenome (GOLD analysis project Ga0351912, IMG submission 206863) | Enriched cells from coal bed in the Powder River Basin, Montana, United States - Total cells T11 rep1 HSBNCT.T11.300.1.M3 ...
GGTCCAGGGTATTCCGTGACGGCGCCAGGGTGAAGTTCGGCAAGCCCTCTGGCAGTTACGTCATGCTGGGGCGGGTGAAAGGGTTCCCGGCTTACTGGAGCCAGTGGACCTTGAAGGTGCATCCTGCCTTTGAGATCAACGGCCTTCCCAATCCCAATGAGGTGCTGAACCCGAACTGGAACATCGGTTACAGCCTGGGGCCGTCATCGCTGACGGGCAAGTTCATCGATGACATCAACCAGGTGTATCTGCATCAGCCGAGCGCCAACCGGATAGACATCTACAGCCTTGAGGACGGCCGGAAGATGGGTGAGATCGTTCACAATGCGGGGGAGTATTTCGCCTCTCTGGCCTGGGTGCAACCGGGCCAGGTGGCGGGTCTGTGCCGCACCAGCGGCAAGGTCCGGATCATGGACTACCTGAGTAGCCCCCGGGTCCTTGCCACCGGGCGCATCGACCCCTTCAAGGTGGCGGCCTATGACAGTACCTTCAAGTTGTTTTTCACCATCGGTACGGACCACAAGACCAGGGTCTATTGTGGAGACCTTTTTCCCAATGGCCTTTCCGCCCCGGTTTTCGAGCCTGCGACCGTCTATGGACTTAAGGGCAACCGGGTGAGGATCCGGCTTACCGGCCAGGACGGCGAGCCCTTGCCCGGCTGGTGGGTGAACTGGGAACTGGAAGGCGTGGGTGGTGAAATCATCGGATCACTGGATAAGTATGGCAACCTCACGGATGCTGACGGTTACGCCTCGAATCTCTATATCGGGCCGGATGACGGCTCTACCGGCCAGTGCAAGATCAAAGCCCGGGTGGTGCTCTGATGGGCCTGTGGCACCTAAACACCGTCGCGCCGTGCCTGGAGTACATTGACCAGGGGTCGTGTGTCCCGCCTCCCGGGCCTGCGTTGTGGGGACCTCTTGGCTTGACCTACAATGGTCAGCTAATTACCTGTCCGAAGCATTACCGGCAGTCCACAAATTGGGTGTCAAATTTTTTCTACGAACCGGGAAATGATCGCATCATCGCCCATATCGTCTTGAATACGACCTATTGGCCAGGCTGGGATGTACAGCGCTACGAGTTCAACGCCGAAGACGGCGCCTGGTGCAATCGGGAAGAGGCCCTGGCCAGGCTGGCCTGGATTGGCATCTGGGGGGCGGCCTATACCCAAAAAGCCACCATGGGGAGTTTCAACAAGATTTATGCCTGCCGCAACAATGAAACAAAAATTCGGGAGGTCATGTGGGAATACGCCGAGCCTGCAACTAACGGTTGGTGGGTTGATCCTTACACCTGGAATCCCAAGTCCATCTACGGCTACGCCGTGGTTAACCGGATCGACAACCTGCTGGCGGCGGCGGCGAACTGGACGTTGGACTGCTGGCGCAATATCAGCACCACGCCGGAGCGCTTTGCCCAACTCCGGCTGCCCAATGTCCTGAATTATCTGGCTTACGAGTCACGCAACTACTGCTGGGTTATCACCCAGGACGGGGTGATCTGTAAGGCTGATTACCAGATACCCCGCTGGGAGATGATATCCACGGTCCAAAACCCCGAGGCGGATGCGCTGAAATATTTCATTACCTATGACACCAGGCGCAAACGGGTGGTGGTGTTCCGGCAGCGCCCGGACGCCGAGGATGGCGCCTGCCAACACCAGTTGGAGTTTTATTACCCTATGGTGAAGGCTGGCCAGCTCACCCAGCCGGTGCCGGTGACCTCGCTTAAGGCTGGGAACCGCATCATCCTGGCGGCGAACCTCATCGGCGATGCCGGCGAGGGGGTGACGCCCTACACCGTGGCAGGCGAACTGCTATCCCCGGTAGAAGGCCGCCTGGTAACGCCTTTCTCGGGCACTGAGTTAAACGGCAGGGTCTGCTTCCAGTACCAGGCCCCGGATCACGCCTGCACCGAGACCCTGGGGCTGAAAGTGACGGTGGAGGAGTCCTGATATGGCCGAGCTGACCTCAGAAACCACCTTCACGGTGATTGCCGCCCCGGAATATTTCGAGGAGTCTGAGGACCTCTATCTCTATCCGGAGAACGCCGGGTCCCTGGCCCTGCGGGAATTGCGCTATCCCGGTGACGTGCTGCCGCCGCTCTTCTACGAGTCGAATCCGGATCGCTGGGAGAATTTTGATTCGGTGCCCATGACCAATCGTCCCCAGGTGAAGGCGGAGCTCACTATCGCCTCTGCCCAGATTGTTCAGTGGAAGGGCTATTACCCTGACCGCTCGGTCAAAGAGGTCTGGCGGGGCTCGGACAACCGGTCCCGGATGACCGCCTGTATGCTGCGGCGCCTGTACGAGTATTTCGCCTACCCGCCAGATAGCGGCTACATCACCTGGTGCCCTAAGGATCGAACGGAGCAAGCCTACCACATCCAGATCGAGAGCGTCCAGGTAGGCGGACAGGACATCGTTTCGTTTGATTGGGTGGCGCTATATCAAGGGGATCTGCTTCCTTTTGAAGTAGTGTTTCAGTTTCGCATTATCGGGGAGGCTTAACGGTGCGCTACATCTCGGCATCATTTCAAGACGTGCTGGATAGCCGCCGTCGACGTCCGGCTTACAAGATTTACGCCTGGGACCCCGCGACGGTCACGATTTCGAGGGTGGCCTCAGCGCCGGGCAATCTTCACGCCAGCCTCCCGATGCCGCTGGACATCACCCCTTACGCCTCGGAGATCACCTGGAACGACAAGCAGCTCAGCTTCACTATGGTGGACCCGAGAAATCTTTTCCACCCGGACACCGGCGCATATCGAAATTACCTGGGTGATGGGGCCATCCTCCGCCTGGTGGAGGGGGACGAGATGTTATCTGAGACTGACTGGGTAACGTCTTTCACGGGTCAGATTCACGGCCAGGTGGGCTGGAAGAAGGCCAGAAACACCGGGAATGTCACGGCCAAGGTGTCGGTCTTCGGGCGGGGTGAAACCCAGGCCTTCAAGCGCCGCAAGATCACCACCCGGGAGTATTCGGTGGGCACCGACCTGGGGATTGCCCTCTATGATATCTGCGAGACCTTCATGGGGCTGACCCAGGCTGAGGTTCGCATCCCCTTCACCCTGGGCCGCCAGTTCAAGCACAAGGTGAACCAGCTGGCCCAGGTGTCGCCCTGGGAGGGCATCTCCTCGCTCCTGGAGGTGGTCTGCTATCAACCCTACTTCGACGGTGAGGGCAAACTCACCTACGTCAATAAGAGCCTCCAGCGGCCTATGGCCAAAGTGCTGGCGGATTACGTCAGTTGTGTGGAGCTGGAGGTACCGGAAAACAGTCAGGATGGCATCAACAAAGTAAAAGTGGTGTTTTTGGATGCAGCACTTTCTCGGGTGGACGGCCCCTACCAGAAGCTGGGGGATGCCCAGGTCACTACCGGCTTTTTCTCCATGCATGAGCGTCTTGAATGCTGGTGGTCGGAGGACCATAAGCAGCGGGCTGACGGCACTACCATGCAGGTGATCAAGTCGGTGAACTCCGGCCTCCTCCCGGTGGGAACTGAAAGCTATGAACCAAAAGATGACTTCCATGGCGAGATCGAGGTGGCAATCTCGGTCTGGGTGCCCATCCTGGCTACGGTGATGGCTTTGGCTTATGTTGCCGCGGCCCTTATACCGGATGAGACGCTCCCGGTTAATTCATCCAGCCTGATTCCGGTTCCAGTGCAGGTAGGTCCGACCGGAACTGGGGCTACGGTTGGCCCGGTACTCGTCTTTCAAGTAACTCCAACGCCCATTGCCGGTTTTACTGTTCCCTGGGGCAGAGTAATCCAGGCAGCCGCTATGTTAGGGATCATGCTGATCATGATGTCCATCGGCAGCGCCCAATACGAGGTCTGGGGCACCCCCTATGACTACGCCTATCTTGAAAAGATGTCCATTGCCATGGAAGACGGCCTGGACTACTGGCTGGAGAACGAAAAGGAGATCAAGAACGACTTTGTCGGCACTCACGACCAGGCTGACACCATCGCGGTGACCGAACTCATTTGGGAAAAGAGCCTGACCCGGACCCGCCGAATCGTCATTGAAGACGATCCGTCTTTGGAGGTGGGGGACATTGTTGGGATCCCGGATGGGAGAAAGATTCTGATCACCGGGCTTTCCAAGAAGATCAAGCGGGGCGAAGTCCCGAGCCTGGTTATTGACGGCTGCAAGGTGATGACGCCATGAGCATCCGTAAGATTATCGACTGGGCCATTCAAGACCAGAAATCGGAGATGAAGGGGAATATTGCCAGTCCCTTCTATCAATACCAAGATACTGCCGGTAGTTGGGTGTGGGCCTGTGATGTGGACCTGGGCGGAGGGGAAGAAAACAGCGTCCTGCGCTCGGTGCCGGTGGCCTCAAATAATCGGGATGTCGTTTATGCCGAGCAGGGTAAAGGCGTTTCTCTGTCCCGCATGGGAAGTGGTAAGTGGGCCATAACCGGTCTGTCCAAGACCCTCAACTCCACGGTGCGCATGACACTCGTCACTTTTGAGGACGACGTTTTTCAAATCTCCAGCAGCAGAATGGTGGGAAATATTTTCCGGCCCCTGTCTTATGGGGAGCTGGGCACATTGATCGCCCCTTATGGTTATGGCGTGTTGCCTTACGGGATGCAGGGGAAGTTTGACCCCGACGGCAACCTGATCGGAATCGTGGAGTCCTGATTATGAGCGTCTCGCTTTTCAAAGCCTTTGTCCAGGGGATGACGGATTACATTGTCAAGCACAATGCGAATTACGCCCTCATCGAGACCAATTTGAATTACCTGCTCGGGATGGTCACCGGGCAAGCCGGCGGGGACATTTCGGTCCCGGCTGGCCTCAAGGAGATTTTTGATCGCAAGGGTCTTATCGGCATAGGTTCCTACGGCTTCAATGCAGGAATATTAACCGGTCCCAGCTACAAATTGGCTGTGGGAGCCGGGGCGTACTGGTCCGGGGCCACCGGCAATTTTCGCTCAAAAGGCAGCGCCTCCAGCATCTCGATGTCTGGCCAGGCCAACGGAACGTATTATGTGTACCTTGATTCCTCCGGCAATCCGGTGGTCGGCAATGCGGCGCAGGTAGACACAATCTGGCAGTTTGAGTGGAACAGCAGCACCCACGTGGTGTCGGGCAAAGCCCTCTATGCCGGGGTGAGTATCCTGTTTGACGGCAACGATTACGCCGACCAGTTGACCAGCGCGGCCCGGAACAAGTCTTTCACCAAGGTGGCTGACCGGCTGGAAGCAATTGAGCAACTCCTGGCGGAGATGTCCGGGTTCTACGCTGAGGACCCGGATAACCACGACGGTTTGGATTTTTACTACCTGGCCGGCAAGGTCAGAAACGATTCAGTGATTTACGATACCGTTGCCGGGCATGTCACCCTGGCCGACGATGACACCAATTATGTGGAGGTGGACCCGGCTGACGGGACCGTGTCGGCTAACGGCACCGGGTTTACTTCTGGTCAGATTGCCCTGTTCCAGGTGGTTACCGCATCCGGGGAGATCACCGGGGTTACCGACGTGCGCACCTGGGCCCTGGCCGGGACCGGAGGGGGTGGCGGCGGCGGCCACACCCAGAACACGGATCTGGGCACCACAAGTCCGGCGTTCACCTTGAATCGTGACGCGGCGGGAGCCCCGACCCAGGACTGCAAACTGGAGGTGGAGCGTGGCGATGAAACCAATGTCGCCATCAAGTGGAACGAAACCGAGAACAAGTGGCAATACACCAACGACGGCGCCAACTGGTACGACCTGGGCGACATCACCGTTGCCCTTGGCGCCCAGGAGTTGACGAAATACGTCCCGGTGGACGACCCGAATGAGGTGTGGACTGAAACCAATCGCGGGGCGTCAATCGATTGGGAAGACCTGGACCTGAGCAGCTTTATCAGTGCCATGCAGGGATGCTCCGCGGTGATCCTGCGGGTGTTCTTTTGGGACAGCGCCCCTGGACCAGGGGTCAACGTGCAGTTCCGCAAGAAGGACGCCCCGGCCTTGCCTACCTGGGCCTATTCCGCCTGGAAGGACGAATATGACCCGCGGACGCTCATCGTGCCGGTTGATGCTGATCTGGTCTGCCAGTTTTTTGTTAATGCGTCTGGAGTTGATACCGCCAATCTGCGGGTTTTTCTCCTGGGTTACTTCGAGAAAGTGGTCGGGGTGGGAACCCAGGCTCGGACTTTTACCCAGAGCAATATTCCCTGCCCGGCCAACAGCCAGGCGGACCTGACCTACGAGAACTTCGTGAACCGGGGCCTGGTGCACTACTTCAGGATCGAGGAGACCTCGGGGCTCCCGGCCAACGTTTATGACGTGCATCTATACGCCGATGATGCTTTTTCTACCCTGCTTTACAAGGTGGAGGGCGTCATCCCCGGCAGCGACCCCTTCGAGGACTGGCTGCCCTTCTGGATTGTCGACTCCGGGACAGAGCGGAAGCTGCGCATCACGATCGTCAATCACGATTTATCGCAGGCCGGGACGTTCGCGATTACCGTCAAGGCCGAGCAGTTTGGCTGAGGAGTAAGACCATGAGCATGTTGGTTCTTTTTGGGGCGGAGTGGAACAGTTCCAAGGAGCCGGACGGCACCGACGGTTCGGTGGTGATCTCCAGCACCTACAAGCGGGGCGGGGATTACTCCTATCGGACCTACAATAGTGAGGGTTTCTGGTTCTCTATCCCCGACAAGGATGAGCTGTATATCCAGTATGCCTTCTATGTGAGCAACTACTATACCGCCAATTACAAGCTCTTCCGGGCGTTAGGCAATGCCGGGCTGGATATCATCCTCTGCACGGATTTTGACTCGGAGCGGAAATTGAATGTCTGGCTGGGGAACCGGGCCACCAAGATCATCACCAGCAGCACCATCTTCCAAGTGGGGGCCTGGTACGTGGTGGAGTTGCACCTCAGAGTGGCCGACTCCGGCGGGGTGGTGGAACTGCGGGTGGACGGGGTGCCGGAAGGGATTTACAGCGGCGACACCAAACCGGGGACGGCTGCCTCCATTGACAAGGTGCACTGGAATCTCGAGGCCGGGGTCGGGATGCAGTGTTACATCGATGACGTCATCGTCAATGACCTCTCCGGCCCGGTCAACAACTCCTGGCCCAACGGGCTCAAGGTGAAGCTCCTGAAGCCGACTGCGGACGGTCCCACCAATGGATGGGATGTCACTCCTACAGGCGCCCACTATGCGGCCATCGATGAGGTGCCCCCCAGCGGCACGGACTACATCAAAACCAGCACGCCTGACGAAAAAGAGCACCTTGACGTGGAGAATCTGCCTGCCGAGGCCCTGACGGTTAAGGCCATCCAGGTGCAGGCGTTCTGTCTCAAAGGAGCCTTCATTGACCCGGATCGACTGAAGCTGGGGGTGCGGATCAACGACACGGATTATCTTTCGGCCCCCATTGACCTGCCGGTGTCTTCTCTGATCCGTAAGTTTGCCCTGGATCAGAATCCAGCGGGTGGCAACTGGACAGTGGATGCGGTCAACAACGCCAGACTGGCCCTGCAGGCGGTGAACTGATATGGCCAACGACTTCTCCTTAGACCCCAGGGTCAAGGCCCTGTATCAGTTCGAAAACAGCCTGAACGACGGTAAAGGCGGGAACCACCTGACCGACCACAACACGGTCGGTTTCACCTCGGCTGACAAAAAGGAAGGCTCCTATGCCACCGACTTCGAGAAGGACAGTGCCGAATGGGGCAGCCGTCCAGACAGCCAACTCGACGCCGGCTTCCCCCTGAAGAGCGGGGATGCCGTTAAGAAAATTGCGGTGTGCTTCTGGATCAAGCCCGAAAGTTATATCAGCCCCGGGTATCTCGTTGCCAAGTACGACACCAACGGCCGCCGCTCCCTGGCCATCGTGCGGGATTATGCCTGGCTGAAGCTCTACTGCGGCTACAACAACGGTGACAGCGCCGAGACCATTGACACCGGCTACCAGATCAACAATGGGGAGTGGTACCACGTCGGCGTCAGCCTCGATGGAGTAAACCGGACGGCCTACATCAGGGTCTTCCGGGCCTCGAATTCCGCGGTGACCGAGTATTTCAAGACCTTCGCCAACCCATTGCACGTGGAGGACGCCGACTTCACCATCGGCGCCCGGCACGACGGCAACGCCTCCTACTGCCACGACGGCCTGTTGGACGAAGTGGTGGTTTTCAACGAGCTGCTGACGGCCAAGGAGATCGACGCCATTCGCAGCGGCGCCTACTCCTACCCCATGAGCGAGGTGCGGGTCGAGGCGGTAGGGGCGCAGGTTGCCTATACGGACCAGGATGGCCTTGTCAGGGTGGACGCCGCCGGTTTCATGGCAGCTTTTGGTCTCTTTGCCGAAATCGGGGAGGTCCGGGTAAACGCCGGCGGCCTCATGGTCGCTTACGGCATGGCGCTTCCGCCCAGGCGAGTCTTCCCGGCGCCGAATCCCCGGGTCCGGTGGCAGACCCAGACCGGCAAGCGGAAATTTCCAGTGTTGATTTAACCCTGCAACCAATAGGAGGGTTTATGGATGACTCCACAGACCGACTTCGGCAGCCGCACCTGGAACCTGGACGCAACATTGACCGCCAATCGTGGACCTTGGGGTTCGTAGCCAAGGAAAGTCGGGCTTTCTGAGAGGGTGAAGTGCATGGATAAACTATTATTGAATCCCTATGTTCTGGCCGCTTTCGGTGCGACCATGGCCATCGGGCTTTTAATCCTTGGGATTACCCTGGTGCTCTTCAGGTTTCTACGGAAACGGATAGCCGAAGACATTTTGGGGATGCCGGCCCCAGGCGGGCCTGATTCAGAGACTTGGCCTTACCGCAACGCGTTGGGAGGGGTAGGCGCCCCCATAAAATGCCCCTGGCCCTGCAATGAGCATAAGGCGTTGGTAGAGCGAATTGGGGGGATGGACGGCGAGTTGGGTGAAGTCGAAGGCCGACAAAAATCTCTCCGAGAAGATGTTTTACCGGAAAAATATGTGGCCCGGCGAGAGTATGAGGCCTGCCAGAAAGACCGCAAATCCCATGAGGGTGAACTTTTTTCCAGGGTGGGGGCTTTGGAGCGGAAACAGGGCGGAGGAGGAATCCGGGAATGATTTGGAAAGGCATCGTAGGCCGTAACTTTACTCCCGATGCATTTCGGGAATATGTCGCCGAGCTCACTTGGGGTGAATGGCAGCCAGACTTCATCGTGCTCCACCACACGGCCGTCCCCTCATTATTGCAACGGCCTAATGGGTTCAATCCCACCAGCATGTCTGGGCTCCAGCGATATTATCGGGATGAATTGGGATGGAGCGCCGGCCCCCACCTGTTTGTTGACGACCAGCCGGCCGGCATCTGGATATTCACGCCGCTCACCACTCCCGGGGTCCATGCCAAGAGCTTCAACGGCCGGTCCATCGGTCTGGAGATGCTGGGAAACTATGACGTGGAGGCCTTCACGAGCGGCCGGGGGGACATGGTTCGGGAAAACGCCGTAGCCGCGATTGCGATGCTGAGCGCTGCCCTGGGCATTGACCCGGACAGCATGATGTTCCACCGGGATGAGCCAAATACCACCAAGACCTGCCCGGGCCGCAACGTTGATAAGGGCACCTTCATCCGAGCTGTCAAGGATTACGTGACAAGTGAACCTGCCCCTGGCTTTACGCAAATCTCAGCGAGTCAAGCAGGATTGACGCAAACCAAATTGAAGTCCGAAGAGTTTGGCCGGGCTCAGGAGTACCTACCGGTCTTCCAGGCTGCGGCCGGCGCCTACCAGTGGCCGGCAGAACTTGAGGCAGTAATGCAGCAGGCCCTCGGCCCCCGGTGGATGACCTGGGTATTGATGGGGATAGCCAGCCGGGAAAGTAGGTTCGGAGTGCTCCTGGACGAGGATGGCCGGGGGGACGGTGGCCATGGCCACGGGATCATGCAGGTTGACGACCGGAGCCATGCAGCTTTCTGTAATGGGGAGGGCTGGCAGGACCTCCGGAGCTCCCTTGAGTACCTCCACCATAACGTTATTGTCCCGTCGTTCAACTACCTGGGCGAGAACTGTTATGAACTGGTTAAAGAAGACTACGGGGCCCTGTTTAAGGCTACCGTAGCCGCCTACAACTGCGGGCCCGGAAATGCTCGTAAGGCCCTGGAAGCGGGGGCAGATATGGACTCCCTCACTACTGGACGGGACTATGCCAAGGATGTGCTGGCCCGAGCCAAAGCTCTTTATGGGGCACTGTCATGAAGATCGTCGAACTTATCACCGACCCGAGCTCTCAGCAACTTTCCATGAGCCGTCTTTGTCTTCCCGTGGTAATGGCCATCGACCTCGGGTGGGTAGTATCCGCGGTTATGGGGTGGCCCCCAAAAGAGGCCTTGAACCCGGTATCATCCATGCTGGGGGTAATTACGGGGGGAATCTGCGGGGTCTATGGCCTTTCAACGGTAAAGACGGGCGGCGGGATAGTTGAGAGAATCAAAACGGTTTTCCAAAAGGCGGCATAGGAGCCTGACATGGAAATGCTTTTGTCTTTGATTTTGGGACCCCTGGGGAAAATCCTGGGGATCATTGTTGCCATTGGGGGGGCAATCCTCTATGGCAAATATTACCAGGCCAAGGCTGAGAAGGCCCAGGCCCGGGCCGATGGCTACCAGGCCCAGGCGGAGATCGCCCAAGGGCGCCAGGAGGTGCAGTATGAAGTGGACAAGGTGGTGGAAGAAACTCACCAGAAGGTCGAGGCTGGCGACGCTGCTGGCCTGTCTGACGACTTTAATTCTCTCAAGTAGCTGCGGCTCCGGGGGTGGGTATCTGACCCTCCCCAAGCCCCCCATGCCGGTGGCGCCGGAACTCCATTCCAGGGCTACCCCGCCACCGCCTCCCGCTGAGGAGAAGGGGGTGTGGTTTCCTTTGAAGGACGCCGGGGCCATGATGATCTATCTGGACAAACTCAAGGGCAAGTGCCGGGAAGATGACGTGGTGATCGACCAGGGGAATGCGTACCTGAAGAAGTATTAGTTTTAATGACCAAGATTTGAGGTGACAACCATCAAATCGAGATCTGATATTGGAGGGTAAAGTTTACAATCTGGGGTAAAGTGATTTCCGTATATGATAAGTATCTCAACTATCTAAATTCATAATTCAAGTTGCGAATAAAGGGCAGCTTTTACCCCCCCGATCTCCTGGGGCGCTGTGCCACGATCTATCTCTCCAGGATGTTCCATAACTATGACGAGCCCTGGGGAGACATTCATCCGGCGTATGGCCTTCCATGAGGTCAGCGAACTGCTCCTGGCCAGGATGATGACCTGCGCTACCACTCGCTACGTGACCCGGGACGAGATGGACGAGGCCCGCCACGAAATTATCCGCACCCTGGAACACGTAATCTTCGATGCGGAGGTCGGGATTGATCTTATTCCCTGAAAAAAGTGAACTTGAGTAGGGGTTTTTTAATCAGGCGCGGCAAATTCTATCCGGAGTCCCCGATGGAACCCGGTCATGGAGCTATTTCTCCCCGTAGCCAAAGATGACATCTGAGGTTAACTTTCTCAGGCCCCGCTTGTCGAAGGAATCGCTAATTCTCTGTGATTCTTTAGCTCTGATATGATCAGGGAACCGATGCAAAAACCACGCTGACGATGTAGAGGCAAAAAAGCCATACATGTCGGCGCCTGCTTCAAAAAGGTCATGCCATGTCAGTTGAAAGGTCCGCACCTTGCGGAGTCCGGCGCCCAACAATTGACTCCGGATCTCTGGTTCCCCCCGGGGCCAGAATTCCATGGGATGGCCGATGAGATAGCGTTTGGGGATTATCCTGATAGCCCCCGTGATCGCTTCCTTATAATGGCCCAGCCCATGCGCGGCAATGGCCACTGGGCCTCCAGGGCGCAGGATTCGTTTGATTTCGCAAACCACTTCTTCCTGGTGGGGGATCATTCCCCAGATCATCGATGAAATTACCATATCAAAAGTATTGTCCTTAAATGGTAAGTACTCGGCGTCAAGATTTACTAATGTTGACTTACTTTGATTGGCAGATATTTTATCTCGACACTGTCCAAGCATGTATCTTGAAATATCCCCACAAAATATCGCCCCCCCCCCGCAATTAACATTGATGATAAAATACCTGTCCCACATCCTAAATCTAATATTACTTTATCAGAAATGCTAATATCTTTAATAAGTCGATCAGCAATTAAACTGTAATGACTCTCTCCATAGCTATTGTATTTATATACATGATTACTGAAGACGCCTTCGTAACCATTCTTAATATGGCGTTTCATAGCAATTGTAGATTTTGACCTACCCAAAATCGACGCTATAATGTCGTTTAATACGACAATAATTTTGATGAGCGACGGTAATTTTCCATTATAGAATTTCATAACGATGTTTTGTGCTTCAGAGGTTATTACTTAAATGCATTGCTAACCTAATATTTATTGCCACCAGAGTAAGTATCGGCGGGGTGCCGGTAGCCAATGGAATAACCGAGGCATCAGAAATAAAGAGTCCCTTGCGATTAGAAACTTCTAAATTAACATCCACAACTTCTCCCAGCCTTGCCGTGCCGCTGGGGTGTGCCCCGCGCGGGAATCTAAAGGTGGTGTTGAGGGTGCTTTGCTCCACACCGGCGGCCAGGAGAACTTCACCGGCTTTGGCGGCGCCGCTTTCCAGGCGATGCTGAGCTTCAAAGGGGATAGAATAGTTTACCCTACCGTTGGCATTTACCTTCCCGGTGGATTCGGGGTCAGCCACCTTGACCATGATCCCCAAGACCTGGGAGAGGGGATAACGCAAACTCCAAAATAAACCGCAGGCTAGCAATTTTTGAGACCAATGGTCTAGAAAAGGGGACAGCATAATCCCCTCTTCCGGTTTATAATACGCGGACATGGTCATGCCCTTTTGCTGCGTGTGGCCGTTTGGCAGCCACCCATAAGTAACCACAAACGGATGGATGGTTAAGCCCTCTCCGGCCTCAATTCCGGAATTTTGTAGGATGACCGGGGTTCCCAATCCCCCGGCGCAAAGGACAACATTACGTGCGCTGATGGTCTTGCCGGACCGGAGTTCGACTCCCTTGACTTCTTGCTCCGAGAATATCACTCGCCGGACTTTAGTGGAGGGGAGCAGATCGACCATATCGCCCTGGAGGGATGCCTCTATCCCGGGGCGCACATCCCACTTGGCCTCAGCTCCACAGCTCAGCACGCAATTACCGCAGCTATTGCACTGTTTTGCCACCCCTTTGGGCATGGGGGCCATGGGATACCCCAAAATATTAGCAGCCTGCATGATGGTGGCAGAACCGCCCAGAATTCTGGAGGTGAGCAAGGGCTTAACCTTCAGCAGATTTTCGGCTTCTGCCAGAGATAGGATCAGGTCTACCCCGAGCTTCGCAAACTTCTCTTCGAGGCGAGCGCTGCGCACTAAATTTCCGCAGGAAACCACGGAAGTGCCGCCCAGGGCCTCCGCTGCATAGATTACTACTCCTTCTTGGGACCTGCTACCGATAACAAAATTACGATAATGTTTGAGGACGAATGGCCAAAACTTACCGTTTTCTTCCGGCTTAATTCTAACCCCTTTCTCAATGAGCAAAATATGTAAATCCGGCCTACTCTGAGAAAGTTGCTGGACCAGGGTCCCCCCCGCCGTGCCACTGCCGACAATAATGACGTCATATTTCTCTTTCAAGCTCATTTGTGTACCCTTCTTGCCTCGCTTCGACAATTCCGAGAAATTTTTCCACCCTGTGGCCAAAATCAACGATTTGCCTGGGGTGAATAAGAAAAGCAAATTTCTTCATTTTGTATCTCTCGATCTTTCTTTTTCTTCAGGTTGAGGAACTTACTTCTGATATCGTATTCTGATATCGTATCTATCCGTTTCAATCAAGAATTTTAATTACCTATGGAGGCAGAACGATCTAATCTCCCTGCCAAAATTTCTCGGATTGGGTGCGGTAAACCCATTTTGCTCGAACAGACAAGAGATGATCCTCATGTTCTCCTCGTTTACGTCGAACCAATTGATCCCCGCAATATCCCCATCCCCGCACGAGATGGCAGCGGCCAAGGAAAGGGTCTCGGCAAAGCAACCGAAGGTAACCCCGCGGGTCAAACGAAACATCCGATAAGAAATAGCGCCAAGCACGTATTTAAGGTTGGGGGAATAGGCATTCCCGGAATCCAACCTTATTACTCTGTCTTGACAATTAACAAACTCTGCTTTAGTCAAGTTCGATGGTTCTGCAACATCGATAACCAGCAATTTTTTCTGATGCGGCCGAATCATGTCAATTGAAGAAGTATTCAGCCTGATCTTATCACTGTGGGTGCAGGCTATCACTGCGTCAACTTTTCCAATTTCTGAAAACGATTGACAAACTGTAATGTCATACTTGGAAGCGACCTTAGTTAAGCCGCCATTGTTCGGGCCGGCGCCAATAACCTCAAACCCCCTATCCGTCAACGCCTTGACCATCGTCTCGCCCAAAAACCCGTATGGCCCCAGCACACCGATCCTGGCCTTTCCTGGCTTCAAATTGCTGTGCTGAAGCGCCTGCAGAGTTTCTTGCAGGAGAATAACCATGGTGCCGTTATCGCCGATGGTAAAGATTAAATCGGGGAACAACTCCTTTATTCTTTGGCCATCACTACCAAAGAGTCGCTTGGTCCCCGCCGCCAAGAGGATTATTTTGGCCCCCGAATCTTGGGCCCACCCGACGGCAGAGATAAACTGTCCCCTGGCCTTCTTCCTGCCGTGGCTGGTCAATAAGTCATGGGCCAAACTATCAAGAGAGCGGGTACGGCCGCCAATGCCGTTGAGCCAATACCTGGGGCCATTGAAATGACCTGCACGGGGCTGCCATGCCCCAAGGAATATCTTTCTATCAACCCCATCTCGCATATTGGTGATAAAGGCCACGTCGCATAACGGTTTTCTTCGCACCAGGCGAAGATGGCTCCGCCAGTCACAAAAGGCTACCATGAATCTCCACATACTGGCCGACATAGACATATCTCTATTTCAATCCCCCAACATGATGGCTATTTCAATTAGCCCAATGCTTTTTAAAATACCCATTTAATTCTATTTTTTTATTTAAAATAATTATTCCTCAGTGAAAGAGCTTAATTTCAATCGATCATTTATTGATTTTGATTAATATTTAACTGTCATTTTAAGATAAATTCTCTTATTTTCCTTGTATCCACCAAAGAAGGTATTTTTTTGACCCATCAATATATCCACTCCACCTTCGACCTCAGCTCTTTTGTAACGCCAAACTATAGCAGGTTCCAAGTAGCTATCATTTTTATTTAATTTAAATGAGCCCTCAATTTTTACAGTCCAACGTTTCTCGCTATCAAAAATGTAATGGGATTTAATCATAATAGCGTTATCCAAAACCCTTCTAAGATCATAATTAACATAGTTAATTGTATTATTATGTTTTGTAACAATATCATTTGCATACTGCAATAATATGAAAAAACTATCCACAGGTCTAATTATGCCGCTCCATTCTTTATCTAATCCGATCACCCCCTGGACAAAATTATCTTGATCAATTTGCTGAAAATATCCCATTTCAGCGCGCAGGTTGAGGCTATATAGTTCACGGGCCAGAAAGAGAGAATAGACCCATTCCGGCTTATAGGCCGGGATTAATTGAGCGCTGAACCGAGAGATTGGCTGGACGCGGACAGCAGGGCTGTAACTGTAGCCTCGATAGAGGGAAGCGCCAAGATCGAACCCGGCAACGGTCGTTCCGGCTCTCAGTCCCGCTTGGCTGTGGGAGGGGCTTAAAATCTCCTGGTCACCATTAATAAATCCCGGTGGCAGGTCCCGCTCCCATCTCCCACCCTTGACCGGAAGTTTTGAGGGAGTGAAGAGAGGGAGAAAAACCGCCTCCAGATAAGCCTTATACCCCAGACGCACCGCCACCGCCGGCGCCCCCACCCTTTCGTTCCTAATGATATCCGTCCAATCCCTAGCACAGAGGTTGTCTGTGGGAGATACCGTGTCGGTGACCGACCAATCGAAAACCTGCTTGCCGATCCTGGTCCTGAACCACTGGTAATTGAACTCGGCATAAGCCTCACGGACATTAATGTACCAGCGCCGCCCCGTCCGCTCGGCGATATTGTTGATGGAACCCTGAGCATAGCCGGCTGAATCCGGGCGGCCATCACCCACCAGATGAAACAACCATTTCTCGTCTGGGGTATATGTGAAATAGGGGCGAAAGCGCCCTTCTAGATATGCATTCTCAGCCTGGTCCTTCTTCTGGAGATAGACAGCTCCAAAAGATTCTAAGGTCCCGCCCCATTTCAGTTTTTCACTCTGGGGACTTACACTTCCCAGACAAATTGCTGGGAGATAAATAACCGTAATGACGATAGCCAGTAAGCCGAATAATAGAAATTTTGCCATATGTTACATTCTTTCACTTTCCAGAAAATCCTTTGCGGGCACCGATTTTACTAATGAGGATGTCCGCCAACTAATTGGGGAGAAGACCAAGGACTTCACCTATCGTCTGGTCAATAAAACCG
>Ga0351912_1197_pt1 | contig 15850 bp, 7 predicted proteins | sample TotcelHT113001M3_FD_206863 | JGI IMG/M metagenome (GOLD analysis project Ga0351912, IMG submission 206863) | Enriched cells from coal bed in the Powder River Basin, Montana, United States - Total cells T11 rep1 HSBNCT.T11.300.1.M3 ...
AACCTCCAGGGTCAGACCATTGCTTCCTCCAACCGCCACCTCCCGGATAGCTTCGTGGGAAAGTCATACGCCTTTCGCCCCTATTTCCACCAAGCTATTCAGGGGGCACCAGGTAATTATTTTGCCTTGGGAGTTACTACCAAGGAAATGGGGCATTACGCCAGTTTTCCGGTGCGGGGCCAGGCCGGGAAAATCATTGGGGTGGCAGTCATCAAAAGAACCCTGGATGAGATCGAAACCTTAATCCATGAGCATTATGTTGACCTCGTCATCGATCGGCGGGGGGTCGTGGTCATGTCCAACCGGTCCGACATGCTCTTGAAAAGCCTCTGGCCTCTAAGCGAGAAAGTCAAGGCGGAACTGATCGCCTCCCAACAGTTCGGCGACGGTCCCTTCACCCCAATCCTGGACCAGGAACCGGTGGACGGGGGTAAGTATCTTATTCAGGGGAAACCCATGGTGGCCCTGCGACGGCCGGCCCCATGGGAAGACTGGTCCATCGTCATCTTTGACTCCGTGTGGCCCATCTCCCAGGCCCGCCTATTGGGCATCAGCATTACCCTATTCCTGAATCTGGCCTTGATTGCCTTCTTCGCGGTTATCGTCATTATGAGGGAGGGTGAGGAGCGCTTCCGGCACCTGTTTGAACATTCTGCAGACTGCCTTATTTTGCATGATCGCAACCGGGTGATGGAGGTCAACCAGCTGGCCTGCCACTCCCTGGGTTACACCCGGGAAGAACTCCTGCAGATGTCCCTGAGTGATATTGAGGTGGGACATAACCAGGATAGGTTCTTGGGCTGTGGGGAGAGCGAAGGGAAAGCGATTGCCTTCTCCAGCGTTTACCGGCGCAAAGACGGCTCGACTTTCCCGACGGAGGTGCGGGTTGGCGAGGTTAACTTGCGCGGCAAGAAGTTGAATCTGGCCGCGATCCGGGACATCACCGAACGCCAGCGGTCGGAGGAGGCGCTGAAGGAAAGCGAGGAAAAATATAGGACCCTCGTCGAAACAACCGATACCGGATTTCTGATTTTGGACTCCCAAGGCAAGGTGATCGATGCCAATAAGGAATATGTGAGACTTTCTGGCCACATAAGTTTAGCGGAGATCCTCGGCAAAAGCGTGCTTGACTGGACGGCCGCACATGACCGTGAGCGCAATCGCGCCGCAGTGATTACGTGCCTGCAGCAGGGTTATGTCCGAGGTTTGGAGATTGATTATGTCGACACGGCGGGGCGGATCATCCCTATCGAAATTAATGCGACGGTTATAACAGCCGGAAAATCTTCCCAGATCGTGTCCCTCTGCCGCGACATCACCGAACGCAAGCAGGCGGAGGAGGCGCTGCAGGCGGAACGGCAGCGCCTGTTCCGACTGTTGGACGGGCTGCAGGCCTACATTTACCTGCGGCGCCGGGACTATTCCCTGGTGTACGTCAATAAGTATTTCCGGGAGTGTTTCGGCGACCCGGCAAACCTGCCATGCTTCACCGTTCTTCATAATCGCCACAAACCCTGTGAAGGGTGCCCTTCGGAAAAAGTCTTCGAGACCGGGACGCCCCAGGAGAGGGAAAGGACCTCCGATAGTGGGCGCACTTACCGGATTTATGACTACCCCTTTGCCGATGCGGACGGCACCCCGCTGGTGCTGGAAATGGGCTTGGACATTACCCAGCATAAGCTGGCTGAAGAGGGGTTGCGGGCCAGCGAAAGGGCGCTGCGCCAAAATCAGGAGAGATACCGGATGCTTGCGGGCCACCTGTTGAATGCTCAAGAAGCCGAACGGAAACGGCTGGCCCGTGAACTGCACGACGAACTCTCCCAGCGGTTGGCTGTCTTGGCCATGGAGGCCGAAAGCCTTGAGTGCCAAACGGCCCTCCTGTCCGGGGAAGATCGCATCAAGCTGAAGCACATGAAGAATAAGTTGGTGGAACTGTCCATCGATGTGCATGCCATGTCCCGCCGCTTGCATCCATCGATCTTGGATGATTTAGGCTTGACCGACGCGGTGGCGTCGGAATGCGCTATGTTCAGAAAGCGCACTGGGATTGTGGTAAATTTCCGGGCAGAAAATATTGCCAGCGAGGTTCCCCCGAATGTCGCCGTGTGCCTGTATCGGATTATCCAGGAAGGCCTGAGAAATATCTCCCGGCATGCCGGAGCCACGGAGGTGGCGATTTCGTTAGTGGGTGAAAATCAAGCCATTCATCTACGCATCAGGGATAACGGCAAGGGGTTCGATCCGGCGCAGAAAAAGAGCCAGGTGGGTTTGGGCTTGGACAGTATGCAGGAGCGGGCCTATTTAATCGGCGCTGATTTTTCGGTCACTTCCCAACCCGGGCAGGGGACGGCGATAGAAGTTTTGGCGCCTTTATCCAGGAGAGTGGTATGAGGAAGCGGATCAGGGTATTATTGGCTGATGATCATAAGATCGTGTTGGATGGCCTGAGGAGTCTGCTGGAACCGGAGTTCGACCTCGTCGGGACAGTGGAAGACGGTCATGCCCTGGTCGCGGCTGCGGAGAAGTTGCGCCCCGATGTGATAGTGGTGGATATTTCGATGCCGTTACTGAATGGCATTGAGGCGGTCCGGCAGATCAAAAAGCTCGATAAACAGGTTAAAATAATTTTTTTGACCATGCACCCGGATGTGACGTATGCCATCCGGGCCTTCGAGGCAGGGGCCTCGGGTTATGTCCTGAAGCATTCAGCGTCATCCGAACTGCTCACCGCGATCCATGAGGCGATTAAGGGGCGAACCTATGTGACGCCAATGATTGCCGGGGAACTGGTGCAAGCCTACAAGGAAGGAACTTACCGGCAGGCCGAGGAAGCGCAGCAATTGACCCAGCGCCAGCGGGAGATCCTGCAATTATTGGTTGAGGGCAACTCGGCCAAAGAAGTTGCCAACCTGCTGAACATTTCCCCCCGGACGGTAGAATTTCATAAGTACAATATGATGTCAAAGCTCAAGCTCAAGAGCGTCTCTGCCCTGATCCAATATGCCATCAAGCATGGTTTTGCCTCCGTTGAAGGGTAAAGAAGAGCGTTCTCGCCTAATCTTGCGAAAGTGAAGAATCGTCCAAACTTTATTCCACCGGGCGACTCAATCCACGGCAGGTCCCGACCGCTAACCGCACCTATGGCCCAGTGGGCCAGCCAACCTTTCTCCCACTCGAACTACACCGACAATCACGCCACCGGCGCGTGACGATCTTTTGCTATATTAGGGTTATTCCCCTAGTATATTTTTTACAAAAAACTAGTATTTTTTACAGTTTTTTATTCCTGGATTTTCCTTTATTTAGTAATCAGTGGGAAAAGTGTCTGTTACCAGGCTTGGTGAATCGCCCAGAGGAGGGGGCGGAATGTATCCCGCAACAGCAGTTCTTATTCAGCTATCGACATTGAGACTCAGCTGGGCCGGGCCTTTCAGGGAAAATATTTTAAATGAGAGCTATCTTAAAAAAATATTAAAGAGACTCGAGAGGAGCAACCTGCGATGTAGTATTAATAATGCACCCATTTATAAAAAAAGACGATAAAAATTATTAAGTAGTGCAAATTGGGTAGTGTGGCTACTTTCTTTCCTCATTACCCATTATTGATTAAACCAGAAAAGGTAGATCATGCTAATAAAAGAATTGAAATGGAAAGGTCTTCTAATCTGGCCACCTCAGTGGACTGAAGAATCCCCCCGGGTGATCGAAGATGGGTTATTAAAAAGTGTTGAAATGTTACCTCTAACAGACCTGATAAAAATTAATGCTTCGTATGCGGGGACCATCATCACTGGCTTGATCCTCTCTGATGAGGAGTATAAAGGATCTCTTTATTGCAAACTAAATGAAAATATTGGGAAGCCTTTAAAAGAAGTGGCAAATATAGAAGTATATTGTTGATGCCAATTAGAGCTACATTCTTAGGCTTGAAATCATCAAATCATCGCGAGAGGGGGTTTCCCTCATGAAAGCCGAAAGGGTTGAGGAGTTTGACGATGAACAGTGACAATAATCCTTTCTTGAAGGACTCCAAAGATAATTGGCATTTCTGCCGATTTTGCAAACACCTGCACAGCCTCATAGGAAAACTTACCTGTGATGCTTTTCCTGAAGGCATTCCCGAAGAGCTTACCTCTGAGTTGATATTGCACGACAAGCCAATGCTCGGTCAAAAAAACGACATCGTCTTCGTTCCCAGTTATAAGTAAATATGAAAAATGTTAAAGACAGTGCAATGAAATATTGATTTCATAGAACGGATTAGCTAAAGGAGGTCAGTCCGGCTTTTGGTACACTTTCCATCGGCAAGATGGTCAAAGATAATTGATATCTCCCCGTTATCAACCCTTATAGCGTTTGCCAAGAGTTCTTTCCTCTTATACCAAATTCTCATTCAAATGCAACAAACTTGCTCTATAAGCTGTTGATGTTAAAAATCTTTTTAACAGAAAACCGAAAACAGTATAAGACCATGGCGACAGGTAATTTTTAGTCCCAAGTATCAATCTAATCTGCTACCGGTTTGGTGATTGTCAGTTCAAATCTTGGCCGTTAAAAATAAAAAGAGCCGGGACCAGCGGTCCCGGCTCTAAACCATCCAGGAGAGGGGAGGGGCGGGGGCCCATGAGGCGGAGACGCCTAAACTACCGGGCCCCCGGTCCTCCCTGAATCACTCTTACTCTCTCCTCTTAGTGCTCTTCGCTTGCGGCGGCGGCTTCGGCCATTTCCCGGCGCATATCCATGTCGAAGAGGACCCGCTCCCGGGCCTTGTCGATGCCCAGCGCCTTCCGCTTCAGGTCGATGTGGGCGATCATCTTCTTGGCCATCATCTCCGGGTCGGCCTCGAAGTCCCACTTGCCGCCGTACTCTTCCTCGATGCCCTTGAACAGGTAGTCGGTGAGGATTTCGGAGCCGGTGGTGGGCCAGTTCACCCCGAACAGGGTGTAGACGCCCGAGGCCACGAAGTACTGGCCGATGGCGATGGCCTTCTCACTCATCCACTCCGGCGCCGCGCCCGCGGCGGGGAGGTCCGAGATGTCGCTGCCCAGGCCGCCGGCCTTGACGCAGGCGGTAGCCGCCATGAGGATGCGGGAGTTGTCGACGCAGGCCCCCATGTGCAGGACCGGCGGGATACCCACGGTCTCGCAGATCTCGGCCAGGCCGGGTCCGCAGTACTTGGCGGCTTCCGGGGTCAGCAGGCCGTATTTGCCCGCGGCCATGGCGGAGCAGCCGGTGGACAGGACGATGACGTCGTTTTTAATCAGTTCCTTGATCAACACCATGTGGGAGGTGTCCTGGGCGGTGCGGCAGTTGTTGCAGCCCACCACGCCGGCCACGCCCCGGATGCGGCCGTTGATGATGTTGTCGTTCAGGGTGTAGTAGGTGCCCCGGATGGAGCCGCCCAGCAGGTACTGAATGGTCTCGTAGCTGAAACCCACCACCGTGGGGGACTTATGCGACGGAATCAGCACCGGGGAGCGGCGGTTGGGGAAGTTGTCGATGGCTTCCCGGATCACCTTCCGGGCCACGTCCAGGGCATGGTGGTCGTCGAAGGGGATGTGCATGGCCGCGCCTTCCATCATGGCCCGGTCGTCGGTGGTGATGATCTTGGTGTGGTAGCACTTGGCCACGTTGGCCAGGGCCTGCATCTCGCACTGCACGTCCACCACCAGGGCGTCCACTGCGCCGGTGATGATGGCCAGTTCCTGGTGCAGGTAGTTGCCCGCCACCGGTACGCCGTGGCGCATGAGCACTTCGTTGGCGGAGCAGCACATGCCGGCCAGCTGGATGCCCTTGGCGCCCTTGTTCTGGGCGTACTGGATCAGCTCCGGCTCCTGGGCCGCCACCCACAGCATCTCGGGCAGCAGCGGCTCATGGCCGTGCATCACCACGTTGACGTGGTCCTCTTTGAGCACGCCCAGGTTGATCTCGCCGGCCACCGGGGTGGGGCAGCCGAACATGATGTCCTGGAGGTCGGTGGAGATCATGGAGCCAGACCAGCCGTCGGCCAGGGCGCAGCGGGTGGACTGCTTGATGAGGTTTTTGTAGTCCTGGTCCACGCCCATGTGGGTGCGGTGCATCAGTTCCACCACCTCAATGTCGACACCCCGGGGCACCACCCCGTGTTTGCGCCAGATCTCCTGGCGTTTCTTGGGGGCGCGGTGGACGTAGTTGATTTCGCCCTCCTGCTGGCCGAACTCCGCCAGCACCTTGGGGCCTAGCTCGATGGCGATGTCCGCGGCCGGGCGGTTTTTGGCGTCGTCGCCTTCACCCTCGGTGACGGCCACGTTCCAATCCTTGGCCACCCGGCGCAGCTTGGCCACGTCCTTGATCTGGTAGCCCTGGGTGCGGCCGTTGGCCACTTCGATGAACAGTTTGGCCACGCCCCGGGCGTGGTCGCTGTGGCTTGCGGTGCCGGCGGCCACCATGCGGGCGAAGTTCCGGGCCACGATGGTCTCGGCGGTGGCGCCGCACAGACCCATGCGCTGTTTCTTCTCGGCCGTGGTTTCGCCTTCCTTTTTCTTGGGGGGCGGCACCCGGCAGGGTCCCTGGGCGCAGATGCGGCAGCAGGCCCCTTCAATGCCGATGGGGCAGGGCTTCATGGCCGCGGCCCGGTCCCAAATGGTCTCAACGCCGTCCGCCTGGGCCTTCTTAATCAACTCCTGGGCCGCGGGGTCCATGGATAGTTTGTTCAAATCTAATTCAGCCATAATTATGCCTCCTTAACCTGAGTCATTAGTGCCTATGCAGTTATAGACACATTATCATCTATACATGATCGTGGCAAGATAAAATGGGACTAGGTGAGGAAAAAATGGGGTCAAATGTTCTGGGCCTTAGGCCTGCCCGTAAAGCATGAAAAGTTCCCGGCGGCCTACTCCTAACCTTGAACTTTGAACCTTGAACTTTTCGGGTCAGGGTTGGGGCAGGCGCACCACCCGGAAGCCGATATAGCCGTCGGCATAGTGGGGCGGGGCCGACTGGCGGGCGGCGGGGCGCAGGTCGCGGGGGCCACTGATCCAGGAGCCGCCCTTGAGGAGGCGCAAGACCCCGGGCTTGAACGGGCCGCCGGTGCGCAGGGGCACGTAGCGGTCCTGGCACCACTCCGAGACGTTGCCGGCCATGTCAAAGAGGCCGTAGCCGTTGGCGGGAAACGAGCCTACCGGGGCGGTGAAGGAAAACCCCGTGGCCCCGGGGAGCGAGGTGCGAAAATTGGCCCGGAAGACGCCGCCGCCATCCGGGGCCTGGGCCCCCCAGGGGTAGGGCTGGGCCACCAGGCCGCCCCGGGCCGCAACTTCCCACTGGTTTTCCGTCGGGAGTTCATGGGGCGCCCCGGTGACTTTGGTCAACCACCGGCAGAAGGTCGCGGCGTCATGCCAGGTGACCCCCACCACCGGCTGGTTGGGTTTATTGAGGTTTTGGTCCCCCCAGTAGAGGGGCGCTTTATGCCCGGTGGCCTTAAGAAACCGGGCGTATTGGGCGTTGGTGATTTCGGTGAGGCTGATATAAAAGGGCTTGAGCTTGACCTTGTGGGAGGCGGCCTCGTCGGCGTAGCGCCCGGTTTCATTGGGCGGCGACCCCACGAAGTACCAGCCGCCGGGGATGAGCCGGAAGCGGATGCCTTGCGCCTCCAGGGTTTCCTGGGCCAGGGCGGAGCAGATGAGCAGCAACAGCCAGCCCAGCACCAGGAACAGGCACGGCGCTTGGCACCGGCCAGCTTTGCCGCGACGATCTCGAGACAGTTTTCCAAAACCCTTCATAAGGATCAAATATACCAAGTTTTGCGGCAATTGATAAGTTTCTGATCTGGGCCGTAACCTTCCATCCGGAATTAATGGTTCCGTCCAGGCAGAAGCGGGCCGCACGCCAGTATTTTCTGCGGCCATGGGGCTAAAGGAAAACTTCATAGTCCCTGCAAGAAAATTATTTCCATAGGCGATAATTTTACTTGACACCTTTAAAGAAATTATAGTTAAATTTTACACTTTTATTTGTGGGTATACTCTCGAAGATTTATTTCCCATCGATCCATCAGGCTTAAGGTAGGGCACATGTGGTCAATAATTCTGATGGCATTTTTTCTGGTAACCGCGGGTACAGCTTTCTCCGCCCCTGTCCCCCCGGCTAAAAACCTCAAGCAGTCCCGCTATGGGCCTTATCATACCAGCGGCGTCCAGGGGGCGGCCAACAAGGCTTATTCTCCCTTCGAGGAGCACCAGAGGGCTCAAAGCCAGTCCCAGAAATCCAATGATTACCTCAAAGGCCGCCTTCTCATCAAAGTTACCCCGGCCTTCAAAGCCTTGAAGGTTGAAAAACAGAAGAAAATCCTGGCGCCCCATGGGGTGGTGCATCACGAGAGGATCTTTCCCCGGGCCCGGCCGCCGCAAGCGGGGGCCATGGTGGTTTCTCCCAAGGGCAAGCGGACTCCCGTGCCCGACCTCACCCGGTGGTACCGCCTGAAAATTCCCGAGACCGCGGACATACCGGCCCTGATGGAGAAATTGCAGCAAGACCCCAATATTGTGGCGGTGGAGCCGGATTATGCCCGGCGGCCCATCGGGTTTCCTGCTTCTGGAACTGCAATTCCCCAGGCGACGGCCATATCCCAGTCAGTCAGCTTTGGAGATCCTTACTATACGCAGCAGTGGCACCTGAACGGCGCCCGGGTGCAGGAGGCCTGGGACTACCTGGAGAGCCAGGGTAAGCCCGCCGGGGGCAGCCGGGACATCGTGGTGGCGGTCATCGACACCGGGGTGGATTTTGCCCACCTCGATCTGGCGGCTAACATGTGGGTCAACAGCCGGGAGATTCCCGGCAACGGCCTTGATGACGACGGCAACGGCTACACCGACGACGTTAACGGCATCGACTGCGTCACCAACTCCGGCAATGTCCAGGACGAGCACGGCCACGGCACCCACGTAGCCGGCATCATCGCGGCCCAGGCCGGCAACGGCCTCGGCGGGGTGGGGGTGGCCTTCAACGTGCAGATCATGGCCATCAAGGCGGCCCAGTATTCCGGGGTCCTGGCCGCGTCCGACATCGCCCAGGGAATTTATTACGCCGTCGAAAACGGCGCGGACGTCATCAACATGTCCTTCGGCGGCTACGGCCGCTCCCAGGTGGAGGAGGACGCCCTCACCGTAGCCTTCGGCACCGCCGTTCTGGTGGCCGCGGCGGGCAACGACGGCAATCCCAATCTGCCGTACATATACGGGAAAGATATGTATCCCGCGGCCTATAACTGGGTCCTGGGGGTCATGGCCCATGGCCAGGATAATTATCTAGCCTCCTGGTCTAACTGTGATTTTGCGGCTCAAGATTCACATGAGTATGAACTCAGCGCCCCGGGCGTGGGCATTTTGAGTACCCTGCCTGGGGGGCAATATGCCGCCTGGTCCGGCACCTCCATGGCCGCCCCCGTAGTGTCCGGGGTGGCGGCCCTGGTGCGCACCCAATTCCCCGACAAAAATACTTACTCTTCCCGCTTCATCATGGGACAGGTGGCCGCCAATGGCAGCCAGATTTCCTGCCCTGAAAACTTGAAGCAAAAAATGAACCGAGATCGGATTTACGTGGGCCTGGATGCGTATGCCGCATTGAGTAATACCCCCAAGCCCAGCCTTACTTATCTGGAACACTGGCTCTTTGATAAAAGCGACCTCGACCCGGTTAATAACGACAATGGCCGGGTGGATGCCGGGGAGACCATCGACCTGGCCATGGTGGTTCGCAACCACTGGGGCAAGGCCGACCTGGTGTCTGTAACCTTGGAGCCTTTGGCGGAAGGGGCCTCCCAGCCCGACCCGTATGTCACCATGATCACCGGCAGCGTGGAATACGGGGCCATCGGTTCCTTTGGCCGGGATGACAACGGCCTGGTCTACGATGAACAAGGCGTAGTCACCGGGGTCAGCAGCCCGTTCCGTTTCCAGGTCAGCCCCGATACCCCAAATAACCATGTCATCCCCTTCAAGGTCACCATGACGGCCAAGAACGGCCTGGACCCCGTCGGCGATCCGACGGTTTACACCACCATCTCCCGGTTTACCCTCACGGTGCAGCGCGGTCGGGAACTGCCGACCATCATCTCGGAGAACCTGACGCTTACCAAAGATTATCTCTGGATTGTGCCCGGAGCTACTCTGGTGGACACCGGCGTTACTTTGACTATAGCCGCGGGCGCCCGGGTGCAATTCGGGGTGGCGAACAATAACCCTTATATAACCCTGCCGCCGGGACTAACTGTCAAAGGAACCTTGGAGGCAATTGGCACTGCAGCGGAACCGGTAGAATTGTTTCCCTATGGAAGCTATTATACCAATCTCCAAAATTATGGCGGTATTATTAATGTTGGATATGCCAGAATCGCTAATCCACTGTTCGGTTTTCGATATCCAGAAAGTGGCAGCTTCATGCAAAATCCCAACCCAATTAATCTAATAGACCATTCGTATTTATATTATCAATCTAATGATATTTATATTATGCCTATAAAAATATGGTCACAACAGACGAGCAACTCCATAATATCTAATTTCGGTAAATTAACCACTGATAAAATTAATATTGCTGTATATATAGTAGGAAACGAATGTGGAATAAACTTAGGTGATACTGATAGCTGCCTTTTAGAATCAAATATAATAGGTTGGGGCAATTATTACCCATGGGATCTATCGTGCAGAAATAGTGTTGTTATGCCAAATATAGATTTAGGAAGTGAATGGATTCTTAATAATCGGCAATTGGAAAACAATGCATTTCTAACTAAGTATTGGGATAGCAATATTAATAACTGGATTCGTTTCAGAGCATACAAATATTACGTTGGGAATGAAATAAATATTGCCAACAATTATTGGAGTACTACGTCAGCTCAACTTATTGATACTGCCATCTATGATTATAATGATGACTTCATCTCTTCCCACGTAATTTACCAACCCATTCTGACCACCCCGGCGGCATCCACCTATCCCTTTGTGGTCAACGTGGCCCTGACCGACAGCGGAGGCCAGCCCGCCACTAAGGTAGGGGCGGAGACCGTCACCTTCACCGTCACCTATAACCGGGACATGGACACCACGGTGCAGCCCCAGGTCTCCTTCGGGCCGGCCAAGCCGTTCACCGATTTTACGATCCCAGGGAACTGGACCAATGCCCGCACCTGGGTGGGGACCTTCACCATCACCCCCATCACCGGCGACGGTTATCAGCTCATCCGGGTGGCCGGGGGGCGGGCGGCCAGTGACCACTGGCTGGTCTGCGGCGATGACGCCGGCCGCTTCCGTTTCGAAGTCATCACCTCGGGCACCGAGGCCATGAACCTCCAGGCCAGCGGCGGCGAAGGTTTTGTGCTCCTGATGTGGACCCAGGACGACTTCGATTTGCTGGCCGGCTTCAATATTTATCGGGCTGACTCCCCCGACGGACCCTATGTTCGCATCAACGCCGCCCTGATTCCTCCTGACCAGCGTACCTTTACCGACCCCACTGCCCTCCCGGGGAAGACGTATTATTACAAATTCACCGTGGTCAAGTCCGATATGACGGAGTCGGGTTTCTCCAACGTCATGGCGGCCACCCCCATTGACACTATCCCCCCGGCCATCACCCACACGCCGCTGACCGCGGCGTCCCCGGGTATGCCGCTCACCATCCTGGCGGATGTGACCGACAACGTCAGGGTTCAGGGAGCCACGCTCTATTTCCGGAAAATCGGCGTGAGTTCCTACACCATCCGGCCCATGGTGTTCACCACCGGCAACCGTTACACCGCCACCATTGAAGGCTCCCTGGTCTCGTCCCCGGGCCTGGAATATTATCTGACCGCATACGACGGCGTCTCCACGATAACCTTAGGCCGCCCGGAAATGCCCTATCAGGTGGCCGTGGTGGACCGGCCCATTATCACCACCGTAACCCCCGCCAAGGGACCGGACAGCGGGGGCACCCCGGTAACCATTGCCGGCAGCAATTTCAAAGCCGGGGCTTCGGTAACCTTCGGCGGCGCGGTGGCCAGCAATGTTACGGTGGCCAGTGCCAATCAGATCACCTGCACCACCCCCGCCCATTTTCCGGTGACGGTGGACGTAGGGGTGAGCAATCCCGACGGGCAAAGCGGCCTGTTTTTGCGGGGCTTTACCTTTGAGAGCAACACCGCCTCCATCAGTATGCCCAACGCCAGCGGCGCGCAGCACGCCCTGGTGCAGGTCCCGGTTAACCTCGCCAACGTCAATGGCCTGGCGGCGGCGGAAGTGACCGTCACCTTCGACAGCAGCGTTCTGGCTGCCCGGGGGGCCTCCACCGGCACCCTGACGCCCGGGTGGGGGCTGGCCGTCAATACCGGCACCCCCGGAAGCGTCCGCATTTCCATGGCGAGTCCGGCCGGGACGGTGAGCGGCTCGGGAATCCTGGCCAACATTGAATTTGACGTCGTCGGCGCCCCGGGCTCCCAGACCGGCCTGGTCATCTCCAGCCTGGGGCTCAACGACGGCGCCATTGTGGCCTTGCAAGCCAATGGCAGCTTCACCGTGCATCAGGCATTGTCCATTTCGGGCGCGGTAACGTTCTGGAATGGCGGCGCCGGGGTGGAGGGCGCCCTCTTGACCCTGAGCGGAAACAGCGTGTATTCCGGAACCAGCGGCCCGCAGGGAACCTACTCGGTTACAGGATTCCCCGCCGGGGATTACACCATGGCGCCGTCCAAGTCCGGTGGCGTGGCGGGTATTAGTGCCTACGACGCTTCCCTGGTCCTGCAGCATGCCGCCGGGTCGGCAAGCCTCACCGGGGCTGCGGCCACCGCAGCCGACGTGGATTCCAGCGGCTCAATTACCGCCATGGATGCCTTCTATGTCCTGCAGAAGGCCGTAGACTTACTTACCCTGCCTTTCCCTGGATCAGGGGTGGTATGGAAGTTCCAACCTGCCAGCCGCAGTTACCCGGGCTTGTCCGGCAATCTGACCGGTCAGGATTATACCGCCATTCTCCTGGGAGATGTGTCGGGGAATTGGGCCGCCGAGCAGGGTATTTTGGTACAATCCGCTCTCAGCCTGATGACCCCACAGCTTGACTCACAGGTTAGCCAATTTTCAGGGGCCACAAAGGCGACGCTCACAGCTGCCCAGAATCCCGCCAGAATCCAGGTGAAAATGGGGACACCGGATCCCGCCGGGATGGTTATAGCGGAGGTTGTTCTTTATCCCAACGGCAACGAGATTTATAGTCTCGATTTGACCTTTGCTTATGACGACAAAGTGGCAACTCCTACCGCGGCCAATGCCGGGGCCACGGCGGTGAACTGGCTCCTGGCCAATAATTTCAATGAAGTGGGTAAGGTGCGATTGGCTTTAGCAGGGGCCGTGCCGATTACTCAAAACGGTCAGGTAATGACGTTAAAATTCCAGCTAAAAAACCCACCACAATATTTGAGTCTGGTCCCAGAAAAAGCCGAAATAAATGAAGGGATCAAGGCCATATTTGTTAAGGATATAAGTCCTGCGATCGATTTATTGCTTCTGGATAATAATAATTAAATCGGCATAAATAGTTTGGAAGCCGCATTGTTGTATAAGGGCAAAGCCCTTGATTTCGATTACCGCATAACTCCAATTTTATTGATATTTCCCGGAAAAAACGACCTCAGGTAAGCCCCGTAGAGCGATGATAATGAGGGGACCCTACCTCAACCATTGACCTTTTTTCGCTTAATTCGCAGTATAGGCTCCCAACATGAGGCTGCCCTTCCTCACCAGGTGACGGTGGGATATTTGAGGCGGCATATCACCATGACAGACCCCCCGAAATACCAGCCGGTGATGGACCGAAAAAGCCTCAAATTTACGTTCAAGGTTGGAAATACGGTTGGAAATAAAAAGAGAAAGGTTAGGCCGATTGACCTAACCCCTTGATTTCATTTGGTGTCCCCACGGGGATTTGAACCCCGGTCGCCGGCGTGAAAGGCCGAACCTCAAACTTTACCGCAGTTTACCTTCTTATACTAAAACCCATTAATATTTAAAGATATTATCCTTCACAAAATGCCTTGACTTATCATTTTATAGTTTTATATTCATAACAAATGCTGGGAATACTGCTGGGAACTTTTGAGCGCCGGCTTGAGGGGGGATAGCATGCCGAACAAGGTTGAAAGAGTAAAGACGGCCTACCCCGGCGTCTATTACATTATGGGCAAGGCCACCGATGGACGCCCCGAGCGGATTTATTACATTTTCTATCGCAAGGGAGGGAAGCAGGTCGAGGAAAAGGCGGGGCGGCAATTTCAAAACGATATGACCCCGGCCCGGGCTTCACAATTACGCACCCGGCGCATTGAGGGCGCCCCCAGCAATCAGGAGCGCCGGGATGCGGCCCGGCAAGAGGTATGGACCCTAACCCGCCTGTGGGAAGAATACAGCGCCCACAAGCCCATTACCAAAGGGCTCACGGTTGATAAGAGCCGATTCCTGAAATTCATTGTGCCCACCCTGGGCAATAAAGAACCTCTGGAACTTTCCCCCGTGGACTTGGATCGGCTGCGGATCGGCGTGGCAAAGAATCATGCTCCCCAGACCGTGAAGCACGTTATAGCCCTCCTGGCGAGGATCATTAATCACGGGGCGCGTTTGGGCTTATGTCCTGGCCTCAGGTTTAAGGCCCCCACAATCAAGGTGCATAACATCAAGACCGAGGACCTAAGCCCAAAGCAACTGGCGGCCCTTATGGAGGCTATCAACGAAGAGTACGACTACCAGGCCGCCAACTTTATGCGGATGCCCTTGTGCACCGGGATGCGCCGCGGGGAGTTATTCAAACTTCAATGGCAGCACATTGATTTCGAGAAGGGATTTATCCATATCATCGGCCCCAAAGGCGGCAAAGATCAGATTATCCCCTTGAACCAAGTGGCACGGGAAGTCCTGGAATCTCACCCCAGGGATGATGACAGCCCCTTTGTGTTTCCCGGGCGTGGGGGACGGCAACGGACCCGCCGCCCCAGGCGGATCGACGCCATACGAGAACGGGCTGGACTCCCCCGAGACTTCCGACCCTTACATGGCCTAAGACACGTTTACGCCTCCATGTTGGCCTCATCGGGCCAAGTGGACCTTTTTGTCCTGCAAAAACTCTTGACCCACAAGAGCGCCAGCATGACGATGAGGTATGCTCATTTGAGAGATGATGCATTACGTCGGGCGTCCGACCTGGCCGGGGACCTGTTAGGCCAGGCAATGACCGGCCACAACCTTCATGTGGCGAACTTGAGGAAAGAAAAATAACAGGGGTTGCGAAAAAAGCGAATTAAGTCTGACAATTTCCGGGGATAGGGTCGCTCCCGAACGGCGGATTTCCTGGCCGCCTTCCCCGGAGTCATCATCAGGGCCGACCGCGCCTGGAGGGGGAGGTATGCCAAAAGAGCTACCTGTTGGAAGAAAATATTTTTTCATGCTTCGAGACCCTTTAGTTCAAAAGTTGGACGAAAAACATAAACAATGGCGCAAAAATTGTTTTGATGGAACCCTAACCAACGAAGTAGAGCAACTTAAAAAGAAAGTAAAGAAGAAATGGAACGCCGGACTTTACTGGCCAAGAACCACACTTGAAGGGGTGACAGATTACTGGCTTCCGACAACCACTCCCTATGCAGCCGTTGAAGATGCCAGGGTCGGGGGAACCATGATTTTACCATTGGACGAAGATGTTTTAAATCTTGGGAAGATGGTCTTTGCCTCATTCAAAGACAATGCCTTAATTAAATGTCCTCAGCATAAGATTCCCATCATTATTTATCCTACTATTTTGACGCTCCATGATGCCCAATTGGTCAAAGAGGCAGTCTGGGATATTG
>Ga0351912_1198_pt1 | contig 15677 bp, 7 predicted proteins | sample TotcelHT113001M3_FD_206863 | JGI IMG/M metagenome (GOLD analysis project Ga0351912, IMG submission 206863) | Enriched cells from coal bed in the Powder River Basin, Montana, United States - Total cells T11 rep1 HSBNCT.T11.300.1.M3 ...
GTTCTCCTCCCTCTTTGCGGAAGGCCGACAACTTGCCGCCTTCCAGGGCTCGCTTCGCATCCAGATGCCCATAAAGCTGAATGAGCTTGGCCACCAGCCCGGTCCAACCCGTCTGATGGCTGGCTCCCAGCCCGGCACCGTTGTCGCCGTGGAAGTATTCGTGGAACAGGAGTTGATCGCACCAGTGGGGATCGGACTGGAATCTCTCCATACCGCCATACACGGGTCGCCGACCCTGCTCATCACGCAGGAAGATCCGGGTGAGCCGGTCGGAAATCTCTTTGCTCACCTGGAACAGGTTCATCATCGTTCCCGACCCCGTGGGGCATTCGATCTTGAAGCTATCGCCGTAGTAGAGATAGAAATTCAGGAGGGCCCGGATGATCATCGCGTTCACGGGCATCCAGATCGGCCCCCGCCAGTTGGAATTTCCGCCGAACATGCCGGTGTTCGACTCGGCCGGCAGGTAGTCCACCCGATATTCCTGGCCATGAACATGGAAGACATAGGGATGCTGCTGGTGGAACTTCGAGATCGAGCGGATCCCGTAGGGACTGAGGAACTCGCTTTCGTCGAGCATCTTGGAGAGAACGCGACGGAGCCGTTCCGGGTTGACCAGGGCAAACAGGCCTCGTTCGGCCACACCCAAGTGGCCAGGCCCCATGGGATGCATGGAATCGCGGAGTTCCGGCATCCGCTGCAGGCGAGCCTGCAACTCGGCCGTCACTCGCGGTGCCAATTCCCGTTGCCAGGGTTCGGTCACCGTGGCGGCGCAGAGGGGCAGGAGACCGACCATCGAACGCACCTTGAGCCGCGTCGCCGTCCCGTCGGGCAACCGCAGCAGGTCGTAGTAGAAGCCATCCTCCTCGTCCCACATGCCGTCATCGCCGGGCCTGTTCATCGCCCGGGCGATGTAGTAGAAGTGCTCCGCGAACTTGACCGCCATGTCCTCGTAGGTAGGGTCATGCGCGGCCAACTCGATCGCCAGCTCCAGCATGTTCTGCGCGAACAGTGCCATCCACGCCGTGCCGTCCGCCTGCTCCAGACGGCCGCCCGTGGGCAGTGGGGCGCTGCGGTCGAAGACGCCGATATTGTCCAGGCCAAGAAACCCCCCCTCGAAGACGTTCTTGCCGAACCGATCTTTTTGGTTCACCCACCAAGTGAAGTTCATCACCAGTTTATTGAACGTCGCCTTGAGAAAATCGACATCCGTATCGCCCCCCAGAGCCTGCTCGGTACGGTGCAGGAAGAGTGTTGCCCAGGCATGCACCGGTGGATTCACGTCGCTGAAATTCCACTCGTAGGCGGGGATCTGGCCGTTGGGATGCAAATACACGCCCTTGAGCATCAGCGCCATCTGCTCCTTGGCGAAGTCGGGGTCCACGATCGCCAGCGGGAGCGTGTGGAAGGCCAGATCCCATGCCGCGTACCAGGGATACTCCCACTTGTCGGGCATCGAGATGATGTCCTTGTTCAGCAGGTGAAACCACTCCGAGTTCCGGGAACTGCGATACCCGGTATGCAACGGGTTGGAGTGATGCTCGTCCAGCCAGTTGTCGCCGTCGAAGAAAAAGAACTGCTTGCTCCACAACATGCCCGCCAGTGCCTGACGCATCACGTTCGCTGCGTCGGCACTCACCGAGGGAGGCGTGACCGACTTGTAAAACTCGTCGGCCTCGCGCAGCCGATCCGCGAAAACAGCATCAAACGCCTTTCCAAAGGTCGTGGCCGATTGGCCTGGTGGACTCGAGGAGAGCCGCAGGCGAATCACTTCCGTCTGGCCCGCACCGACGTTGATTTGGTAGTGCGCCGCGACCTTGGTGCCCTGCTGCGCCGGATTCACCGCGTACAGATTGCCCTGGACCACACAGTCGTTAATGCCATCCTTGGCGTAGGGGCTCTCGTTCGTCTGCCCGGGAAACAGACGCTCATGGTTGGTCTCGTTCTCGGTGAACAGCAGCGGGACGTCGCCTTCGCAGCACAGCGTGAATTCACCGAGCACAGGATGCGCGGCTGCGACCGCACGCGTACCGGCCGCTGCCTTCAACTGCTTCAGGCTCGGCTTCGTGGCAGCCCGGTTCGATTCGGCAATCCACGCCGACCAGTCGTTCCGGAACCACAGCGTGGGCAAGAGATGCAGATCTGCCGCATCCGGTCCCCGGTTGGCCGCCGTAATCCGCACCAGGATGTCTTCCGGACCGGCTTTGGCGTACTCGACGAAGACGTCGAAGTATCGGTTGTCTTGGAACACGCCGGTGTCGAGCAATTCATACTCCAGCTCGTCGCGGCTACGCCCGCGGTTCGTGTCGACGAGGTTAGCATAAGGGAAGGCGGCCTGCGGATACTTGTACAAATACTTCATGTACGAGTGGGTCGGCGTACTGTCGAGGTAGAAATAGTACTCCTTCACATCCTCGCCGTGGTTCCCCTCGCCGTTGGTCAAGCCGAACAGCCGTTCTTTCAGAATGGCATCGTTTCCATTCCACAGGGCCAGCGCAAAACAGAGTTGCTGCTGGTCGTCGGAAATGCCCGCCAGACCGTCTTCACCCCAGCGATACGCCCGCGAGCGCGCGTGGTCGTGGGTGAAGAAGTTCCAGGCGTCGCCGTTGGTGCTGTAGTCTTCGCGCACGGTGCCCCACTGCCGCTCGCTGAGGTACGGTCCCCACTTCTTCCAAGGGGTCTTCTTTTCCCGGGTTGCCTCAAGTCGCAAATGTTCAGCCGTCATGGGACACCTTTCGTTTTTCTTGCACTAAGACGACGCAGCATGAGAGCGTGCCAGCATGCCTCCGGCGATGTTTCGCGCCTGGAAGCCGTTCTGCAACAGGATCCGCGTCGCGTAGTAGGCGCGCGTGGCAGAGCGGCAGATGACCAGGATCTCCCGGTCGCGAGGAAGTTCCTCGAGGCGTGAGCGGAGTTGCGGCAACGGGATATTGACCGCGCCCGGAACCGACTCGACGTCCAGTTCCGGAGGATTGCGCACATCGAGCAGCAGCGCGCCGTCCACCGAATCCCAGTGGCTCAGCGGCATGTCGCCGCGCAGGACATTCGCCGCGACCATCCCGGCGAAGTTGACCGGATCCTTCGCGCTGCCGAACGGAGGCGCGTAGCACAGTTCGGCCTCTTCCAGATCGTAGACCGTGCAGCCCATCTGGATGGCCATCGCAAAGGCATCGATCCGCTTGGGAACCCCGTCCTCGCCCAGCACCTGTGCGCCGAGCAGACGCCCGTCCGATTTCCGGAACAGAACCTTGATGGCCAGCATCTTGGCTCCAGGGTAGTAACCCGCGTGTGAATTCGGGTAGAGGTAGATCTTCTCGAAATCCTGGTCGCCAAGCTGCACCAGGACTTTCTCGCTGGGGCCGGTCTGAGCGATCGCGCCTTCGAAGATCTGACAGATCGAAGTGCCCTGAGTTCCGCGGTAACGCGAGTCGCGCCCGGCAATCACATCGGCCGCAATCCGACCCTGCCGGTTGGCCGGCCCGGCCAGCGGGATGAGCGTCCACTGGCCCGTGACGAAATCCCGGACTTCGACCGCGTCGCCGACGGCGAAGATGTCCGGGTTGCTGGTACGCATCTGCTCGTCGACGCGGATTCCGCCGCGCTGGCCGAGTTCGATGCCGGCCATCTTCGCCAACGCGGTTTCGGGACGCACGCCGATGGCGAGGATCACGATATCCGCCGGATGGATCTTGCCGGAACTCGTCTGGACCTCCAGCGATCCATCCGCGGCCTGCTGGAATCCGGCCACGCCGTCATTCAGCTCCAGGTGGACACCGTGCTTAACCAAGTAGCGCTCCACCAGGCGCGCCATTTCCGGATCGAGCGGCGGCATGACCTGATTGAGCTTCTCGATCAGCGTCACTTCGAGCCCGCGGTGGACCAGATTCTCCACCATCTCCAGGCCGATGAATCCGCCGCCGACCACCACCGCGCGCCTCGGCTTCGTCACGGTCTGGAATCCCGTGTAGTTGTCCATTCCAGAGCGATCCGCCCGGTCCTCCCGGTCCAGCCACTCACGCATGTTCCTGGCATCCGGCACCGTTCGCACCGAAAAGATTCCGGGCAGGTCGATGCCGGGCAGCGGTGGCCGGATCGGCGCCGCTCCGGGCGAGAGCACGAGCTTGTCGTATTTCTCGGTGGTCACCTCGCCGGTCGCGTGATTCTTCAGTTCGACGGTCTTTTCTGCCGCCGAGATGCCAACCACCTCGCACCGTGTCCGACAATCGACCGCGAACAGTCCGCGAAACATCTGTTCGGTCGCCACCAGCAGGCTCGACTCCTGTTCGATCGAGCCGCCGACATGGTACGGCAGTCCGCAGTTCGCGTACGAGACGTACGGACCGCGTTCGACCATCAGGATTTCGGCTTTTTCATCTAACCTGCGCAAGCGTGCCGCACACGACGCGCCGCCAGCCACTCCGCCAACAATAATGACTTTCACGGATTTCCCTTTCATGCGGGGGTTTGCGTATCGAGCACCTGGACCATGAATTCGATTCCCCGGACCTGGTCGATGGTGCTGAAACTGACTTCCGGTGGCAATTGAGACATCTCGATATAGGGCAGCAGCCGCCGAAATCGATCGGAGCGGAGGTGCTGTTCGAGATCCTCCTGCTTCTCCCACGTGACGACGTAGGTGAACACGTTCTCGTCTTCCGCGTCCTGAAGAACCTGGCAGGCCAGGCACTCCGCCAACGCCTCGGTCGGCCCCTTCAAACACATCAGCACGCGGAGGAACTCCTGGCGTTTTTCCTCGGGCGCCACCAACCGGAAGGAAGCTTGGATCATCGAACGGTCCTTGTCTCGCGCCGCCTGCGGGCGGCAAGCGGCGAATTGGTGAATCGACACGGGCAGCAGCGTCAGCGTTGCCTTGCAGCGAGAGGCGTCTGGCCGCTACCGGCCGTAGCACAGAGCAAGGGGCGTACCGCAGCAGAAGACAGGCTGGAAGAAATTTCTTAAAGTGTTGGCAAGAAAGAGCTTGCGCAACATGTAGCCGGCCTGAGACGTCAAAGCGTAGCACTCCATTTCATAGAGATACTACGAAATATTGGAGGAACCTCGTGGTCGCTTGATGCCCAGCTTGGCCATGCGCGCTTCCAAAGTCGTCGGCTTGATGCCAAGTACCTCCGCTGCACCGCCGACACCTCGGATTCGCCAGCCCGTATCCTGGAGAACGCGGAGAATCTGTTCCTTCATACCTTCGCTCAGCGTCATGCGGGACCGCGAACTGCCCGAGTCGAGAGCCGGTATCTCCACCAGCAGCGAGTCGTCTGTGGCAAGAATCATCGCGCGTTCGAGGACGTTGCTCAATTCGCGGATATTGCCGGGCCAGGAATACTGTTGCAACTGCTCCATCATCTTACGCGGAATGCTGCTAATCGTCTTGCCCATGCGACGGCCGAAGACTTCGACAAAGGTCCAAACCAGCAGGGGAATATCTTCACGGCGGTCCCGCAGCGGGGGAACACGGATCGGGAACACGTTCAGCCGGTGGTACAAATCCGCGCGGAACTTGCCGTCCCGCACGGCCTGTTCCAGATCCCGATTGGTCGCGGCGATAATCCGCACGTCGACTTTGATGCTCGCCGGACTGCCCAGCCGTTCGAACCGGCCGTCCTGAAGCACGCGCAGCAGCTTTGCCTGCAGCTCGATAGGAAACTCGCCGATCTCGTCCAGGAACAGTGTCGAGCCGTCCGCGACGGTGAAGCGGCCGACCTGTGCCGAGGCGGCCCCCGTATAGGCGCCCGCCTCGCGTCCGAACAACTCGCTCTCGATCAGGGTCGCCGGCAACGAGGCACAGTTCACGATCACCATGGCCCGGTTTTTGCGGGCGCTCAGTTCATGAATGGCCTGTGCGAGCAGCTCCTTGCCGGTGCCGGTTTCCCCGAGCAGGAGCACCGGCGTCTCCACGTCCGCCACTCGCTCCGCCTCGGAAAGCACTTTCTTGAGTGCCCGGCTCTTGCCGATGATTTGCCCGTGGTGGTGTTTTACGGTAATCTGCTCGCGAAGGTAGAGATTTTCCCGTTCAAGACGCTCGCGAAGTCGCTCGTTCTCGGCCAGCGCGGCCCGGATCGCCTCGTCGGACTGCTTGCGCATCAGCGCATTGGCAAAGATCTCCCCGATCATCTGCAGACGCGAGACGACCTCGGGTTGCCATTCGCAGTGTCGTCGCAGGAAAGAGAAGCTGATGATGCCCAGCACCGAGCCACCGACACGGAGCGGAACGGCCACGCTGGACTTGATGCCTTGCGCCAGGCAGACTTGCCGCTCCTTGACCGCTTCGGGCGGGAAGTCGTCCGGCAGGTTCTTCAAGAACAGCGTGTTGCCGCTGCGGACCGCCGCTACGTACCAGGGAAGCCGATCGTCTGCAGCGATTCCTACCGGGAACGGCTCCACCCCGGAAACGGCACACGAATGCGTCACGATAGCCTGCCCCGTGCCTTGGCTGAATTGGGCCAGGCTGCTGCGGTCGTTTCCCAACGTTTCCAAGAGTCTCTGCAGACTGTCGTGGATCACGCCATCGATCCGTTCGGGAGGCTGATTGATGAAGGCCGCCGAGAGGTCGCTCAGTAACCGCTCGAACCGGACGCGTTCCTCCAAGGCCCGTTCCGCCCGTTTGCGGTCGGTGATATCGACCGACACGCCCAGCACCTTGGTTGGCGTCCCGGTCGAACCCAAACGCGCCCGGCCCCGAGCGGCGATCCAGCGTTCGATGCCGTCCGGCAATACCACACGGTATTCGGTGACGATATCGGCCCGCTCCGCGATCGCCTGCCGCACGACACGAGCTACGGCCTCGCGATCCTGCGGATGAATCCGCTGCATGACCGCCCCGTACTGAATACTTGCCTCGGGCGTGAACCCGAACATCCGCCGCCAATTCTCGGTGGCCCAAATCTCGTCACGAGAGACGTCCCAAATCCACACCCCCAAGCCAGCCGCCACGGTCGCCAGGCTCAGACGCTCCTTGCTCTCGTACAGCACCTGGTCCGATCGCTTCCGGGTAATGGCGTTGGCGAAGATCTCCGCAATGATTCTCAGCCGCTTGACGAGTGCTTCCGGCCAAACTCGCTCCTCTTTCGTGGCATTGAAGCCCAACGCGCCGATGAGCGGTCCACCTCCGGCCGAGAGCGGAATGACCAAAGTGCTCTGGATGCCGAAATGGGAAAAGACGACCTTGTCGCGAGCAGCCTCGGGCGGCATTCCCTGCACGGAGGAAACGGCAATCACCTTGCCGGCAAGTAGTTGGTCCAAGCACCAGGGAAAATACTCCAGGGCATCCATCGGCTCGGGGGTCGGCGGACCCTTCTCGGATCGGTACAGATGGGTCAGCGCAAGGAATCCAGGAGACTCGGCTGACCATTGCCAAAGCCCACATAGATCGACCCCGAGGCACTGGCACACGCGGCGCTGGGCGTCTTTGATCTCGGCGTCAACCTCCATCGCGGGAAGGTTGATGAACTTCAAAGAAAGATCGGCGATCAGCGTCTCGAATTGCAGGCGGGCTTCGAATTCCTCGCGGATCTCACGTGGCCCGTCCGGGACCGGTCTGGACTCGACGATACCGCGATCCTCCTCCGCGTTGTCGATCGTAATTCCGTTCGCTTTGTCGCTCATACCGCCCCTCCGGACCCTGATTCAACGATCAGAATCACCCGCGGGCATCCTTGTTGCACGGCGCCGCTGTCAGTTCGCCTTGATGTCGTAACACATCAGCACTTCCTGGTCGCGCACCAGCAGTTTGCCGCCGGCGATCACGGGGTGCGGCCAGCTTTCGGCTCGGACGGACGCCAGTTTGAAGGAACTCTTCAGGTTGTATCTCTGGGGCGTCGCTTCGATCAGCGCCATCACGCCGTTCTGGTAGCGGAAGTATAGATGTCCGTCGGCGTACAGCACGGCGGCGGAACCCGAGCCGGCGCCCCGCTGGTCGCCGCCCCAGCGGATTTGGCCGCTGTTCATCTCGACGCAAATCGGAAACCCTTCGTTGTGCCGGTGGCCGCAGTAGATATGGCCGTCCAGCAGGACCATTCCGCCGTGGTGATTCTGCAGCTTGTTGGCATCCAGGAAGTACTGTTCGACGGCCTCGACGCCCCGTCCGGAACGAGTCAGTTTCAGCAGCGCGGCTCCGGTGCCGTAGCCGGTCGAGCAGAACACGAAATCGCCGCTGACGATCGGTGTCGGGATGTTGGCCGTCCCGTTGGCGATCCGGTCGTAGCGCCACAACAACTGGCCGCTGTCTGCCGCGACCCCGATCACGCCGCGGCCGACCAGTTGCACGTACTGTTTGACCCCCGCTCCGCGGCTGATGACGATCGACGAGTAGCCCGCGCCGTCGCCACCGTGGGAACCGCCGTACGGCATCGCGGTCGTCCACACGGGGCGGCCGGTTTTCTTGTCCAGCGCAGCCATTGCGGCTTGCGCCCCGCCGGGCGTGCAGAGCAACAGGTTGCCATCGACCAGCGGCGATTCACTGAAGCCCCAGCTGGACATCATCTTGCCGCCGAAATCCCGGGCAAAGTTCTTCCGCCAAACGGTCTCCCCGTTGTCGGTGCGGGCGCACAGCAAGTCGCCTTCGATCGAAATCGCGTACACCAGATCGCCGTCCACGGTGGGCGTGCAGTTCGAGCCACGCTGGTTGCGGCCCGGACCGAGCGGTGTGGACCACAGTGGCGAGCCGTCCGCGGCATTCAAGGCCATTAGATGCTCTTCACTGCTCTTGCGGCCCATGGTGAAGATCTTGCTCCCCGCGACGGAAACGCCGGCATAGCCCGTGCCCAGGCCTTCGACTTGCCACAACAGCGGCGGCCCGCCGTCAGGCCATTGTTGCATCAGCCCGGTTTCCGGGCAGTGAGCGTCGAGATTCGGGCCTCGCCATCGCGGCCACGATCCGGCGGCCGATGCCGGCGCGGTCCCGGCCGCAGTTTTCTTCTCGGCGGGCCCCGCGGCCTCTTGCCGGCGCCGCTGCAGCTCGGCTTGCACATACTCGCGATCCTTGGCGGACAGGGATGACGAGCGCACCGAGACCTCCTTGCCATCGGCTCGGCGGAGTTGGACTTGGCCATCCTTGAAGCCCAGCAACGCCGCTTGCGTGGTGTGCCGGCCATCGGCCGATGTCCAGGTTCGCAGGTCCTCGTCGGCCGCGACGCAAATCACGCCGGCGGCGAAAAAGGCGATCACGGTCGTAAAGCAAGTTGCAACTCGAAAGACGGTTTTCATCCGGGTGTTCCTTGTCCATCCAATGAGACACATCGCATTGTTTGCGACCAGTTTGATCGCTCGTGACGCCTTGACAAAGCCATCGGTTGTCCAGTGTACTAGGCTCAGGCGTATACAATGCGTTGTTCGCGGTTGATTCGTCAGCGACATGGAATGTCTGGCCGCCGCGAAAAATGACTACGGTACGTCGGAGCCCGTATCTTACACAACGACGGGACGATACGTAAAGTCCGCGAACGAAAGGCATTGCGATGCGTTTGTTTTTAGCCATGCGCGCGTTTTGGGTAGTTTTATTCGGTGGAGCGGCCGCTGGACGAGTCAAATCGGCACTCGCACAGCCAGCGTTGCCAGCTCCCGAGCCGGCCAAGGCGGCGGCGGCCACGGTTCGTATCGAGAAGCCGAAACCGCCGTCGCGGAGCGAGGCGATCACGCTGCTAGCAGCCCTGCAGCGCGAGGCGCGGTTTGTGGATTTGGTTCAGGAGTCGCTGGACGCCTATACGGACGCGCAAGTCGGGGCTGCCGCACGGGATGTGTTGCGGGACTGCCGTAAAGTCTTGGAGCGGTTGTTTGCCCTGAAGCCGGTCGTGGATCAGGAAGAGGGCGCGGCCATCGAAGTGTCGGCCGCGTGCGACGCCGCCCGCTTTCGGCTAGCCGGAAACGTCGTCGGCCAGCCGCCGTTTCGCGGACGCCTGGTCCATCCCGGCTGGGAGGCGGCGCGGTGCGAGTTGCCCGCCTGGTCCGGCAGCGAAGCGTCGGCTCGCGTGGTGGCACCGGCGGAAGTGGAATTGTAGGCGAGGGTTCTTCAGGCGGGTTTGACCGCAAACGTTGGACGGGCTCAGACGTACAGAATTCAGTTTTGCCGAGCAATCCGCTGTGCCTGTGGCGTGGCCTACGCCCGGCAAAATTGAATTCTGTACGTCTGAGCCGAGAGGAGCAAACCGATGACCGCACGTTACGTTTTAGGTATCGACTTGGGCACGACGAACAGCGTGATTGCTTACACGCCGCTGGATGTCGAGCAACCGGCCGTCCAGTTGCTGCCCATTCCCCAGTTGGTGGCTGCCGGCACGGTCGAGTCGCTGGGCTCGTTGGCGTCGTTCTTGTACTTGGCTCGCGAGCATGAGATCGGCCAGGGAGTGTTCGATCTGTCTTGGGCCGCAGGCCGCGATTTTGCTGTCGGCGAATTGGCTCGCCGCCAGTCGGCCGAAGTCGCCGAGCGGACGGTGGGTGCGGCCAAGTCGTGGCTGTGTCATGCACGAGTCGATCGCCGCGGCGAGATCTTGCCGTGGAACGCGCCGGCGGGCGTCCCCAAGATCTCGCCGGTGACCGCCACACGCCGCTACCTGGAACATCTGATCGCCACGTGGGAGCAAGCGTTTCCCGATGTGCCGCTGGCGGACCAGTTCATCGTGCTGACGGTGCCCGCATCGTTCGACGCGGCGGCTCGCGATCTGACCCGCGAAGCGGCCCTGGCTGCCGGCTTGCCAGGCAGCCTGCTGCTGTTGGAAGAACCGCAGGCAGCCGTCTATGCTTGGCTCGATTCGCTGGGCAACCGCTGGCGTCGCGCGCTGAAATTGGACGACATGCTGCTGGTCTGTGACGTCGGCGGCGGGACGTCGGATTTTACGCTGGTCAAAGTCGCCGAGGAAAAAGGGGAATTGATCCTGCAGCGCGAGGCCGTGGGCAACCATCTGCTGGTTGGCGGCGACAACATGGACCTGGCGCTGGCTTATCAGGCGGCGGAGACGTTCGGCAACAAGGGCGTCAAACTGGATCCATGGCAGTCGGTTTCGCTGTGGCACGCCTGCCGCGCGGCGAAAGAGACGCTGTTGAGCGCCGACGGGCCCAACGCACACACGATTTCCGTGTTGGGGCGGGGCACGAAGTTGATTGGCGGCACGGTCTCGATCGAGATGAAGCGCAAGCAAGCGTTGGAGGTGCTGGTCGAGGGGTTCTTCCCGCCGTGCGAGATCGGCGAGCGTCCGGTGCGGCGGCGGGCTTCGGGTTTTCAGGATATCGGGCTGCCATTCGAACAGGACACGGCGGTGACTCGGCATTTGGCCGCGTTCCTGGTCGATCACGGGGCAGGGCAGGGGGGGGGCGGTTCAGCCGACCCACGTGCTGCTCAACGGTGGTGTCTTCAAGGCCAAGGCGCTGTCGGACCGGCTGTTGGACGTCTTGGGCCAGTGGGCCGGCGGCGAGAAACCCAGATTTCTGGAAGGCCAGCCGGACCTGGACAACGCGGTTGCTCGCGGAGCGGCGTACTATGGCTGGGCCAAAGAACGCGGCGGCGTGCGAATCCGCGGCGGCACGGCGCGGGCTTACTACGTCGGCATCGAGACCGCCGGATTGGCCATCCCCGGCGCTCCGCGGCCGTTGCGGGCACTGTGCGTCGCGCCGCTGGGTATGGAGGAAGGCGACCAGGCCGATGTGCCGTCGCAGGAGATCGGTTTGGTCGTTGGCGAACCGGCCCATTTCCGTTTCTTCAGTTCCTCGACGCGCAAACAGGACAGGGCAGGGGAGGTGCTGCCTTTCTGGACCGACGACGAACTCGCCGAAACCGATTCGATGGAAGCCACCCTGGACGCGGACGAAGCGATCGAGGAACCGTACGTGCCGGTCAAGTTCCAGTCCCGCGTCACCGAGTTAGGCATGTTCGAACTGTGGTGTGTCAGCACCAAGAGCAAGAAGAAATGGAAGCTGGAGTTCAGCGTCCGCGACGAGGATTGACGCGATGATGACAGGAAACACAAGAGCGGGTTAACGAGGGAGGGTGATACATGGGCGGTACTTGTGGGTGGGGCGTGCAAGTAGCTTGCCCCATTTGCAGTCCGCCCTGCAACGAGGCTTGGCCGCATCGCGGCCAGAGACGCTCGAGTATCGCTTGCGTCTCTTGACGGTGCGAGTTTTCCGGCGGACATCGCCCGATCACCGGACCGGATCATCGCGAGTGGGCAGCAAGAGGATCCGACTTAGTCGGCTTTAGCCGACTTCCTGTCTGCCAGCAGTTTGAACTGGTGGTTGGAAGGTCAAAGAGAACCCCGCTTGAGCCGGCTTCAGCCGGGCTTCTCGATCGTGGTTTTCACCGAGGGCTTCGGGCTGGTGTGATTTCTTGCCTAGGGCGAAGAATGCCGCAAATCCCAATACTGTTCGGCACAGCGGTTGCTAATGGTACGCATCCTCGACGCTTGCCGTCGGGTCATTGAGGAAAACGGGCCACGAGGGCAACTCTCAGAGAGCACCCTTTAATCCTCGCCGCTTGCCGGCGAGTGCGTCAGGCTAATTGGCGGTAGCACGATGTCAGCCATCTATCCTGAATCTCCCGACGGCAAGCGTCGGGGATCACGGTCGTTCGAGATGGACGCTTGTTCGTAGCCACGTAACCTGAAACACTCGCCGGCGAGCGGCGAGGATGCCTACCCAAGCACGAAGCGTGCCGAACAAGATTGCGCAAATCCCGTTTGGTCGCCAGTTCAACGAGGGTGTGAGCGTAGCTGCGTCGGCAGACGGCCTCGTGTCCCTCCTGGAACGAACGCAGAATATCGGTATCCAGAACGAACCGCGTCAAAAGGAATCTGCGCCAACGGTGTCGCACGGTCTCGAAGGCTGGAGCGGCTCTCCATCCTGCTTGCGCTGCATGGGGCGGCGTGTTATAATTCCGCGGGCCGATTTGGCCGCTTGGATGACCACGAACGGCGGTCGACCAACAGGTGCCCCGATTCTCGCAGCGATGCAACCGTTTGACCTTGGCTCTCAGGTAACCCTATGCCGACCGGACCGACCTTTGCCGACGACCTGCCGCAACCCAGCCGCTATATTGTTGGCATCGATCTGGGCACGACGAATTCGGCGGTGGGCTATGTCGATACCCGTCGTGAGCCCTGGCAGGTCCAGACGTGTCGTATTCCGCAACTGGTCGATGTGGGACAGGTCGAGGCGTTGGAGTCGTTGCCTTCGTTTCACTATCAGCCGGTGGCCGACCAGGCGACGGCTGCCGGATTGCGGCTGCCTTGGAATCGCCAGCCGCCGGAATACGCAGTTGGCGTGTTCGCCCGCGAACAGGGCAGCCGCGTGCCCTCGCGGCTGATCGCCTCGGCCAAGTCCTGGCTCTGCCACTCAGGTGTGGACCGCACGGCGGACCTGTTGCCGTGGCAGGGCGCCGCCGATGTCGAGCGGCTCAGTCCCGTCGCCGCCAGCGCCCGCTACCTGCAACATATCCGCGACGCCTGGAATGCCCAATTCCCGAGCGACCCGCTGCCAGACCAGGATCTCGTGCTCACGCTGCCGGCTTCGTTTGACGAAGTGGCTCGCGAACTGACCGTGCAAGCGGCCGCGGCGGCGGGGCTGCCGCGAGTTGTGCTGATCGAAGAACCGCAAGCCGCGTTTTACGCCTGGCTCGACGCCCATCACGAGGATTGGGAACAGCGCGTGGAACCGGGCCAGAAGATCCTGGTCTGCGACATCGGCGGCGGAACGACGGATTTTACCTTGATCTGCGTTCGCCGCGGCGAAGGGGAGAAGGTCCAGTTCCACCGCGTGGCCGTGGGCGATCATCTGATCCTGGGAGGGGACAATCAGGATTTGGCATTGGCCAAGCAGTTGGAAGACCAACTGGGCGGCAACTTGCAGCCGCATCAATGGGCCGTGCTGGTGCGGATCTGCCGGCGGCTGAAGGAGGAAGTGTTGACCGACAGCTGTCCACCGCAGCTGACGTTCAACTTGCCGGGCAGCGGCGCCAAGTTGATTGGCGGCGGGGTGCGAGTCGAGGTCGACCGCGACCAGACGCGGCCGTTGTTGTTGGACGGGTTCTTTCCGTTCGTCGCGTTGGACGACAAGCCGCAGAAACTGCAATCGGGGTTTCGCGAGTTCGGCTTGCCGTACGCGCCCGATCCGGCGGTCACGCGGTATCTGGCCGCGTTTCTGACCGCGCATCGGCATGCAGGCGACCGTGTGGCTCCCGACGACCCGGCGGGGGGCGCTGGCGAATCGGACGAAGCTTCAGGACCGCCGCTTGGCGCTCGGCGGCCCGCGGAGCAGGGCAGGGCAGGGGGGGCCGATCCGGCTCGGCCCGATATCGTGTTGTTCAACGGTGGCGTGTTTAATTCGCCGCAGATCCGTCAGCGTTTGCTGGAGGTGTTGCAGTCCTGGTTCCGCGGGGACGATTCCACTTGGTCGCCGATCATCTTGGACAACGACCGCCTGGATTTGGCGGTGGCTCACGGCGCCGCCTACTATGGGACCGTGCGGCGGGGCAGGGGGGTGCGAATCGCGGCCGGACTGGCGCGCACGTATTATATCGGCGTGGAAAGCGATCCGCCTTCGGCCGTGTGCCTGGTTCCCGGCAACGCCGAACCCGGGCAAGCGATCGACTTGATTCAGCGGCGATTCGAACTGCTCGTCCATCAGCCGGCCGAGTTTCCGTTATATGTGTCCAGCACGCGACTGACCGACGTGCCCGGCGAGCTGCTACCGGTGGACCGCGAGCAGATGAAACCGCTGCCGCCGATCCGCACGGTGCTGCGGACTCGCGGCAAGAAGCAGGCCGGTACGCTGGCCGTCCACTTACACGCCCGGCTGACCGAAATCGGCACGCTGGACTTGTGGTGCAGCGAAGCCGGCTCGGACCGCCGCTGGCGACTGCAGTTCGATGTCCGCTCGGCCACCCAGACCGACAAGGACGCCCGAGAGACGGTGGGCGAGGCCGAGGGCGTGATCGAAGAGCAGGCTTGGCAGCGGTGTGAACAGGTGATTGCCGCGACGTTCGGATCAACGGGGCGCGACAAGCCCGACGGCTTGGTCAAACGCATGGTTGCAGCGCTGGATTTGGAGCGGCACGAATGGCCCATGTCGCTGTTGCGAAGGATCTGGGAGACCTTGTTGGACCACCATTCCGGCCGGCGGAAGACTGCCGAGCACGAAGCCCGCTGGCTGAACCTGCTGGGGTATGCCTTGCGGCCCGGATACGGAATGGCGGTGGACGACTGGCGGGTCTCGGAGACGTGGCGGATGGTACAAGGCAAATTGGTGCATAACGCCGCGGGCGTTCGCAGCGAATCGTGGATCCTGTGGCGGCGGATCGCCGGGGGGTTGTCGTCCGGCCAGCAGCGGTCGATTGCGGATCCGTTATTGGCCGCCGCCCGCTCGCTGCACCGCCGCACGGCGGCCGGCAAGGGCAGCGGCGACGTGGGCTTCACGCCGCAGCAGTCCGTCGAGATGTGGCGCCTGCTGGCGGGACTCGAGTTGCTACCGGTCGGCGACAAGACGGAGCTGGGCGCGATGCTGGTGGATTTGCGGTCCAAAAAGTCGATGCAGCCGGCGCGACCGGCCATGATCTGGGCCCTGGGCCGCATCGGTGCTCGGCAACCGCTGTACGGGCCGCTGAATACGGTCGTGGCGCCCGAGACAGCTGAACACTGGCTGAAGAAACTGATGGCGAACCGCGAGCCGGGCGAGGTCGAAGC
>Ga0351912_1148_pt1 | contig 14870 bp, 6 predicted proteins | sample TotcelHT113001M3_FD_206863 | JGI IMG/M metagenome (GOLD analysis project Ga0351912, IMG submission 206863) | Enriched cells from coal bed in the Powder River Basin, Montana, United States - Total cells T11 rep1 HSBNCT.T11.300.1.M3 ...
GCTTTTCCGCCAACGTAATCGGTAACCACCTCCCGCCCGAAATTATCCCAAACGGAATGGTCGCTTTTCATAGGACATAGACCCCCAAACAGCCCGAAATGAGCCACGGGGAATGCCGGTGGGGACTCCTAAATCCAGCGAAGGACGTAAAACACTGTGCCTGAGCAGTTTACGATTTACCGCCGGCGGCCTCGTCTGCACCGAGATGTGCACAACGGCGGAGGGTTTCGTCGAAGAATTCGCGTGCGATTCCGGCGGCAGGGCTGGCCGGGGCATGCTGGGTTATGAGGACTGCATCCGTGACGGATCGCTCGAACTGGGACAAATCCGGGATCACCATGTCAAAAGTCTTTGGGCCGAAGTGCGAACGCAACTGGCTCAGGTAGCTCTGTTGGTACGCCCGTCGCCGCTTGAAGCGGGACACGAGGTAGCCCAACAGCTGCAGGCGCCGATTGAACCGGCTCCGGACGTAGTCGATGGCCGCCGTGACCTGCATGATGCCCTGGGCACCCCAGTCGGCGGCTTCCAATGGGACAATCACGAAGTCGCTCGCACACAGGGCGGCGAAGGACGTGAGCGACAACCGGGGTGGGCAGTCGAACACGATCAGGTCGTACCGGTCCCGCAATTCGTTGACGGGTTCCACGAACGAGCGATGCAGGTCCGCCTGCTCCCAGGCCCGCTGGTCGGACAGGTCGAACCGAACCACGGCCGAACTGGCGGGGATGATGTCGATGGTTGGATACTGGGTTCGACGAATCAGGCCATGCACGTCGGCATCGACGGATGGGTCGAGGAGACGTTCCACGCCGGGGGTCTTCTCGCCGTCGCGAAGGAACGAGTTGGTCAGGTTTCCCTGCGGATCGGTGTCAATCGCCAACAGCCGCTTGCCGCGCTCGTGTGAAACGGACGCGAGCAGCCAGGTGGTGTGGGTCTTCCCCACGCCGCCTTTCAGGTTGAGCACCGTCAGGACCGTGGCGTGAGAGGACGGGGAAGCAGTCATCGGCCCAGAGCGTACCATCGCTTGGGCGGGACGCGCAAAGCGAGGGCGGTGAGTGTTCCACCGGCAGATCGTCGGCTTGGTTTTTCTTGAATGGATAGAACGGGGAGGAGACCTGCGGTCGGCGGTTTCGGCGGGGTCGGAGACCCGCGCCGAACAGCAAAGACGGGGGCGGAGACCCGCGCCGAACTTGCGCCGAACCCAGGCCGAAGAGGGGCTGCAGGAGCAGTCTGGACGGAAGAAAACAACACAGGAGAAAGCAGATCGCGGCAGGCCGGCGGAGGCAGGGCCAAGGTTGCCAGGGTTCGCCGGCCGATCGCCGAGCGGTCGCCTCCCATGGCGGTCGGCGGCAGGGGACAGGCGTGCGGAGCACGACCGACAATTCGGCTTGGGAAAGCCGCAAACGCCATGCTACCAGGGACAACGCGTCGCGGACCTGCGGCCGCGACCCCCGGGCTAACGACCTTGGCTGGCACTCGTTCCTCGTGACCTACGCCTTGGCATCACCCCGGGGGTCGCGTCCTCGTACCTCGTCCGCGACGCGTGTCCGCACCACTCAGGCCCGGCGGCCTGATCCACCGCGGAGCGGGACGACACCCACGGCTAGTCGCCGTGGGAATCAACGACGCGACTCCGCCACGCGCGTCCCGGTGCGTCCGTGCCGCAGGCACGGCGGGACGACGCGTTTCAACTCGGCGCGCCGGAGGCGAGCAGCCGTTCCACGTCTTCCCGCGTCAGCGTCTCCGGTTGCTTGCCGGCGTACGCGCCCTCGTGCATCGACGGCGACCAAGCCAGGCGGACCTCGAGCCGCTGCTCCGCAAATCGCCACAGGGCTTCCTTCGCCCCCTCCACGCCGCCGGCATCGCAGTCGAACATCAGGGTTACGCGACCGGAGCTGATCTGCTTCGCCCAACGGCCGATCTTCTCGCCCTGCGTTTCGGTCATGCGGTTCGACATGATGCCCAAGGCCGGTACGCCCAGGTTGTCGAGCCCGATCACGTCGTTGAAGCCTTCCACGATGATCAGGCCGTGCTGGGCGATGAACTCGCGATAGCCGGGCTCCCGCAGCCGGGCCGCGTGCTGACCGAACAATTCCTGCCCCCGGTGGAAGCCTTTCGGGAAACGATGCTTCGCCGGAGGCTCCTTGCCCGGCCGTTCGGCCGGGGTCAAGCGGGCGAACTCCCGTTCCTTCTCCTCATGATGCACGTCGCGTCCGACCCAGGCGAGGACCTTGCCGTTCTCGGCGAGGACGGGGTAGACGATGCTCCCGCGGAGACTCCAGCCGCGCTTGTCGCCGCCGCCGTCGTTGGGCAGGTAGCCGCAGCGCCACTTTTGCATCGACTCCGGAGTAAGGCAGGGGTGGCGGCGGACGTACGACGCGGCGGCCGGGTTCATGTCCGCCACGGCCGTGACGAACTTCTCGTTGATGTTGTGCAGCTCACGGACGCGTTCGTCAGCGGAATCGATCAGCGGCACGTTGGCCTGGGGTGGAGACGCGGCGGCTTCGCTCGCGGCCGCTGGCTGCTTGGGGGCCTGACGGCTCGCGGCGGGCTCGCCGCTCCCCGCCAGCGCCCGTTTCACGCGCTGGAATTCGTCGCCTTTGAGCTTGCCGCCCGCGGGTTTCTGGCCGGTGAGCCAGCCGTGCATCAGCGTCAGGAGGTTGCCGCGAAAGCCGCATTCGTACGCGTGGCACATGAAGATTTTCTGCGGGTTGTCCGTGTTGATCGCCAATTCCCGGCGGCCTTGGTGATCGCCGGGGCAGCCGAAGGGACAGTCGATGCGGACCTCCGGCCCAGTTCCCCGCACGTCGAGCGACACTCCGCACTTGGCGGCGGCGGCCTCCAGGGAGGTCTCCGCTTGTAATTTGTCAACATCGATGTAGCCAGGTCGATTCATGATGCTTGGGGGAATGGGGAAGGAATGTTAACGTGGCTGTACCAGCATGTCCCATGTGGTTCTCCTCAGCAAGCGCGACTTGGAAGTTCTCGGCCTGCTCGAAATGACGCCGGCCACGGCGGCGCATCTCCGCCAGGCGAGTGCGACGTTTTCGGAAGAACCGTTCCGCGACGAACGCCGCGTTCGGGAACGGATGCTGGCCTTGAGCAACGCGGGGTTCGTGCAAAGCTTCCCGGCCGCCGTCGCCGGCGGGGGACTGAGGCACTACTACCGGCTGACGGCGACCGGATACCGTGTTCTGCATCCGGATCGCGACCAGGCCCCAGGCCGCATGATCGTTGCGGAGATTTCGCCCTCCCGATTTCAGCATGCGATGGCGACGGCCGACGTGATTGTCCACACGCTGGTGAGCTGCCACGCGGCACGCGTGCAGATCCTGCAGTACCATGGCGACGGTCAGTTGACGCTGGGGGTGGGGGAGTACCGGCAGCAGCCGGACTGTCACTTCCAGCTGGGGCATGGCGGGCGAGTGTTCAATTTGCTGTTCGAGATCGACAACGCGACCGAGCCGCTGGATTCGCGCCGGGAGCAGAGCATCCGCTCGAAGCTCTTGGGCTACGAGAGCTACCAGGACTGGGTGCTGCGCGTGTGGCGGGACCACGGGCGTCAGGAACCCCGGCCGGCCTTTCGCGTGGTCTTTTTGACGCGAGGCGTGAACCGCGCGAACCACATGCTCTGGCTGGCGCGGCAATGCGCCCGCAACAAGGACCGGCGGCTGGTGTATGCCGCGACGCAGGATGCGTACCTCGGCACCCCGTGTGCCGTGACGGATCCGCTGTTGAACGACCATCATGGCCACTGGCGTGCGTTGTGCGACGCGCAACCGTCGTCCGCGTTCCGGCGGGAACCGGTGCGGCTGTCGCCGCCGCTCGCCCGGGCGAGCGTGTTTTGATACGCTTTGCCGCACTGTCGCGTTCACTCGCAGTGCCCGATGCGGGTATCAAGCCGCGTCCCTGCTTCCGCCCCCACGGAATCAGGAAGGGAGCCTTCGGGATTGAGACGCAGACAGCACCGCCTCGCCCGATCCACGCACCTCGACGAGGCGGTTTTTCTTGGCGACCAATGTGGCACGGCCTACTTGTTGGCCGTGAAGTGTGGTGCGGCGTAGTTGGCCGTGTCTGCTGCTCCAACACTGCTTGCGAGCAAGCAGCGCCACACAATCGTGTCTCTTGGAAGACGAAGCATCCGAGGCCAGCAAACGTTTGATGCTAGTATCCGCCCCATGCAAACCCTGATCGCCGCGCCGGCCAACAACGAGCGGGGACCGCGATACATGGAAAAGGCGCTGGCGGCCATCCACCAGGCCCACCTGCGGCAGTCGCCGATGACGCTGGCCTACGGTGCCGCCGACGGACAGGTCGCCTTGATGCTGCAGTGCAGCGGGGCAGAACGGGAGGCGATCCTTGGCCCGATTACGGCCAGTTACCCCCACTGTTCGCTGACCGCCGTCGAGGTCCCCGTCGCTCCCACCGGCTGGGCAACGTGGTGTGCCGAGGTGCGTTTGAGTCCCGAACTGTATCCCATCCTGCGGCATGCTCAGTTCGAGGACCTGCTCAACCACACGTTCGCCGATCCGGTCTGCAGCCTGCTGCGCGCGGTTCGGCCTGACGAGTCGCTGCAGTGTCGGGTCGAGATCAGCGTCGTTCCGGCGTCGCGCAGGCGATGCCGGACGGCCCGCGAAGCGGTGAGGCTGTTGGACCGGAGCTTCTTCCGCACCCACCACAGGCTGGCCGCCTTCTTCGCGCGTAACATCGTCCGGGGACGCTGGCGCTGGCTGGCTTGGCTGCTGGGCCGGATCGCCGCTCGCAGCGAGTCGCCGGGGCACACCCTGCTGGAGACCTCGACGAGCCGGCTGCACGAGCGGGAGGAGAACCTGCAGGCGGCGGCCGACAAGTTCGGTGGTCACCTGTTCGAGTGCCGGATGCTGCTTGCGGTGCATGCGCCGGCGGAACGGAAGGCGGAGGCGACGGAGCGGCTGCGGAGCATGGCGGGCGCGTTGGGCGCTTTCACCCAGTCGCGGCTGGCGACGTTCCAGATCGGCAGAATCTGTCCGCAGAATGGCCGCCGAACACGACTGCGGCCGTTCCTGCTGTCCCACGAAGAACTGGCCACCCTCTGGCATCCGCCCACGGCGACGGCCAGCGCGGAACGCATGCGGGTCAATGAGTTCACCGAACTGGAGGCGCCCACGGTGATTCACCCGTCCACGGAGGAGGGGACCGTGGTCCTGGGTCGAGTCCGGTTCCGGGACGACCAGCGGCTGGTGACGCTGGCGCTCGAAGACCGCCTCCGGCACCTGTACATCGTCGGGAAAACAGGAATGGGCAAGACGACGCTGATTCAGAACATGATCGCCGAGGACATCGCCGCCGGCCGCGGCGTCTGTCTGGTCGATCCCCACGGCGACCTGGCCGAATCCATCGCCGGCCTCGTGCCCAAACATCGCACGAACGACGTGATCCTGTTCGACGTGGCCAGCCGCGAGTACGTGGTCGGATTCAATCCGTTGGCCAGCCGCGATCCGTCCCGCGTGGACCAGGTGACCTCGGGCGTGGTGAGCGCGTTCAAGAAGCTGCATGATTCCTGGGGGCCAAGGCTGGAGGACACGCTTCGCAACGCCGTGTTCGCCACGGTCGAGCAAGGCGGCAACCTGCTGTCCGTCATGCGGCTGTTGGGCGAGAAGCCGTACCGCGAGCACATGGTGCCCAACATCCGCGACGAGGTCGTGCGGAGTTTCTGGATTCACGAATTCGCATCCTGGAGCGACAACTACCGCACCGAAGCCGTGGCGGCGATCCAGAACAAGATCCGCCCTTTCCTGACCAATACGAACATGCGGGCGATTGTCAGCCAGCCAGGGCGAGGCCTGGACCTGCGGCAGATCATGGACGATGGGAAGGTCCTGATCGTGAACCTGAGCAAGGGCCGCATCGGCGAAGACAACGCGACGTTACTGGGGGCCTTCCTCGTAACGAGCATCCAGCAGGCGGCCATGACGCGGGCCGACATCCCGGAAGGGGAGCGGCGGGACTTCTTCCTGTACGTCGATGAATTCCAGAACTTCACGACGGGCAGTTTTGCGTCCGTGTTATCGGAGGCCCGAAAGTTCCGGCTCTCCCTGATCGTGGCCCACCAGTACCTGGCCCAGATAAACGACGAGACCGCCGATGCCGTGTGGGGCAACGTGGGCTCGATCGTAGCGTTTCAGGTCGGCAGCGACGATGCCGAGATGATCGCCCAGCAGCTTGGCAAGTACCCCGGACAGATCACCCCCGAAAATCTCTCGGGACTGCCAAAGTACGCAGCCTATGCCCGACTGCTGATCGACGGCATGCCCAGCAATCCGTTTTCGCTCCAGACGCTGCCCCCGCGCCGGGAGTCATTCGATCCGGAGCGGGCCGAGATCATCCGGTGTGTCGCCCACCGGCGATTCGCGCATCGCGTCGAAGGTCGGACGTAGCACGCCGTGAATTGTCAGCCTGTGTATAGCGGCGCACCCAAAACCCGAATGATCTCGAAGAAACGGCGACTATCGAGCCCTTAATCGGTTGCGATGTCTGAACTATAGCCAGTGAGGAAATCATCCGCTCATTACAGAAATCGGATAAGGTTATCAGTGACTGAGGTAGCTGTCCCAAGACCGGGCTCGCTCACGGCTGTTGCGCAGAGGCGCCGTGGTAGCTCGGCTGAAGGAGGTTGGCTGCCATGTGATTTTACAGGTGCTTCACGGAATGATCACGCAAAAATGACATACATCGTCCGGTGACTTGTGCGCAGGCGACTTTTCGCGCATCGGATCTGGTAGAATGCCGTCGAGTGCAGATGGCACAACACCTGCTGGGCGGAAGATGTATACGTCGCATGATGAACACGCTCTGATTGCCCGCGCGAAACAGGGTCATCGCTCGGCCTGGGCTGAACTGTACGAGCGGCACCGCTCGGCGATCCTAGGACTGTGCCGACGGTACACTCGTGACGAGGCACTGGCCGAGGACCATTGTCAAGAAACGTTCCTCAAGGCCCTGGTCAAGATCAGCACGTATCGGGCTGAATCGGCATTCGAGACTTGGCTCGGCGCGATCGCCGTCAACGATGTTCTGGCGACGAAACGTCGCCGCCAACCGGTTGCCTATGATCCGCGTGAAAGTGAAAGAACTGTCGATGAGCCAACGCTGTCGTCCGAAGGCGATCTGGCCTTCCCGGAACTCTTGGACGTGCTTCGACCACGGAGGCGACCGTTGGCAACGAAGTTGGAGCAACACCGACAATTCATCGAGGATGGGACTTGGGACGATCTTGACGAAGGGGAGAAGAAGAAGTTTCGCCGCAATCTGCAACTGGTCAAGCAATTCATGGCGCCGGACGTGCTTAACCGACGTAGCTTCCTGGCTGTGGCTGCGAGCCTTCACGCCGGCGGAATACGTTCCGCCGACGGTTTGACGCAGTTGAGAACCGAAGAACTTGATGAACTTGTCAACCACGTGAAGAAACGGCGTGCCGACGGAGAGGTCCTCGTCTGTCGGGCAGTGCTGGATCGAGCTTGGGACGCCCTGCCGCCCCGGTTGACAAACGCCGTTGGATGCACGCCGGGCCAAGCGGAAGTCCTGCTTCGGGCCATCGACCTGCAAATCGCGCTGTCGCTTGACGCGTTCGACATGCAGGCCTGCTCAGAGGTTCTGCTTCCGAGAATGAGGCGACTGGTGCCTTGCTTGACGGGATTCTCGCAGGTTGGGTGGGAACGTCGCTTCTTCCAGAACTCCGCACGCCTCCACTTCCACCAGGAGGACTTCGGCGCCGCGGTGCAGTTCGCGAAGATGATCACGGGTGAGGTTCCCCCCGCAGCCTCGCGCCGACGAATCACGAGCGACCGTTCCGGCACCGAGGCGATCATGACCTGCTTCGAGATCGGCTCGTTCTTGGGGCGTCTGGATGTGGATACCGGTCTGGATTGGTGGCGTGACGCGTACCAGCGGTTGCTCGCTGTGGGCGATCTGGTGGATGCCGCCAGAGTCGAGGCCCAGATTCTCCGGATAGAGGCCGAAAAGACGCCCGGTGATATCGGGCTTGCAACGCAGGCGACTTCCCGATTGGCGGAAATCGAAGCCGCTCAACCGGGAATCGCAGGCGGGCCACTCTTGCAGATACAGCATCGGATTTGCCGTGTTCGTTGCCTCTTGATTGCTGGTTTGGAGGATGAAGTGATTTCCCTCGTTACCGAGACCGCCGCCAGTGTCAGGCGATTAGGCTACAAGCAGGGTAAGGTGCGTCTCCATCGAGCATTCCGGTTCGGATCGCCGGCATTGCGGTCGCACCTTGACGGGCTGCTGGACCAATCTCGCGGCCCTCGCCGGCATAGGTAGTGAGCGAGTTGCGGCAAACGCTTTTGGGGAGTTGATGAAGTCAAGAATTGGTCGCCTCGATTGTGCGCGTCGACACGGCTGCGCATCAGAAGAGGTGCGGACGACTAGGAACGCGACGTGCAGTCCCGCGACGCGGTGGTCGTTTGCCGGGCCTTGGGCAAGCTGACAAGACGGGCGTAGAAGGGCTCTGTTGCGATCGGGCCGACCGGCCGGCGCCGGCGGCATCGGACGTTCGCGGCGATCCCCCTGCACGATCATGGCTCGCCGGGCGTCGGCAGACGGCAAACGGTAGGGCCGAGCACAGCTCTCCGCACCATTGGAATTGGAGCGAATTGTTTCACGGATGGCGATTGCACCAAGGCGGGAGCAATCGGATAAAGAACACGACATCCAACCGCAGCATCGTGCGCTGGGGCTTACGATTACATTCCAACCGGGCGGGAATCTCGGTTTCCGCAGCGAGTTCTTCTCCTCCTGAGGAGGCACATGATGTCCGACGTCCCTACAAGTGTCGAATCCGAATGCCGGAGTCGCCGCCAGCCCCATCTCCGAATTACATCCCGTCGTCGAACACGCTTCCGCCGGCAACTCCGAATTGAGGAATTGGAGGAGCGCACGCTGCTTTCCGGGGGACCGAAATCGGTTGAAGTCGGAAGCGCTGTCTTTCGCGGGGGCGTTGGGGTCGGAGATTTGCAGTTTGGACACGCCGGAATCTACTGGATGTATGACGGGTATTCGGATCAGGATTTCGTTATCCAAGCGCAAGGGCTATTCAAGACAGTTGATATTGGCGATTGGGACAGATCGACGCCTGGGCACGATTCCTTCCTTCAAGGTGAGCCATATTGGGGAAGCCGCGAACTATCCGGAGTAACGGTTAGTGAAGCTCAGCGGCAAAGTATTATTTACACTGCCCTCTACCAACTAGGTGCGAGATACGTCTTGGGCGCGCTGTACGAACCAAACTCCAGTTGGCAGAGAGGAGACGGGGCATTTCGGTGCGATACACTCGTGCAATATGCCTACCAAGTGGCGTTGGACAATAGCTTCAACAACTTGGTGCAGACACCTTTGGACATGCTTTATGCACCCAATGCTTCACCCGTCACCCCGATAGCGCCGAGGGTCTCCTGGGTGAGCCCGTCGGTGCAGACCGACGGAGCCCTTGTCATTGACTTTTCGGAACTCATGAGCAGGGGCACGTTGGACCCCAGTTCCGACCATTTCTCTATCTCCTTGAGCGGAAGTATCCACCACGCTTATACGCTTTCTTCCGCTGATGTGGCCTTCGAGAGCCGAGGGCTCACACACAGCAACCTGTTCTACTACTTAGACAGTACAGGGCACCGATACCACAGTGCTGATCGTGTGACGATAAAGCCGCAGGGAGGCTTTGTACCGGGTGAGACATTGACGCTGCGGATTTCTACCGGTGCCAAGGATCTCGGTGGAAACTCGCTTCAAGGAGCGTTTGAGACGCAGGTGCATGTCGTGCCGCAAGTAGATGGCGCCGCGCTGATTCCACCCAAGGGAGTTCCCGACAACACGGTGATGTCTCCCGGGCAGCCGTTTACGCAGACTTGGACCCTGAGAAACACCGGGACGAGCGACTGGACGCCAGGCATCACCGGCTACACCTTGAATCGTGTCGGGGCCGGCCCGATGAGCGGTGGCACTTGGTACTTGGAGCTAAGCCGTACAGTCCGACCGGGCGAGGAATACGCCTTCAGTTTGAACCTGACAGCTCCGCCGCTGCCTGGCACGTACAAGGAAACTTGGCAGATGTATGGCGCCGACACCACCGGCGGGGTAGGCACGTCCTTTGGCGACAAGGTGACTGTGCAGATCGTCGTTCCCGGTGTCCCCGCGAATCAGCCCCCGACCATCGGTTGGCTGAGCGACAACCCGGACCCGGTCACCCAAGGCAGCAACCTGACGCTTACGGCCAATAGCGTGACCGACAGCGATGGGACGGTGACAGCGGTGCAATTCTATCGTGAGAGCAACGGTCAGCCCGGAATTCAGACAGGCTCTGGTGGTGACGCGTTCATTGGCAACGGGACGCAAAGTGGAGCCAACTGGGCATGGAAGGGTTCCACCGCTGGCTTCCCTGTCGGCGCCAACGTCTACCTGAGCCGCGCGCAAGACGACGATGGGGAGTGGAGCTTCGCGGCCCTCACGTCGGGAACCGTTGCGCCTCCCCCCAGCCCGCCTGATCTGACCATTGGCGAGGCGAGCGTCACCGAGGGGAACAGCGGAACCATCGACTGCAGCTTCGCGGTGGTCCTGTCGGCTGCGGCGACGCAGAACGTGACCGTGCAATACGCTACAGCCGACGGCTCGGCGACACTGGCGGACGGCGATTACCTCGCGGCTAGTGGCACGCTGACGATTCCCGCCGGCCAGATCAGCGGAACGATCACGGTGAAGGTGATTGGCGATACGAAGTATGAGGAGGACCAGTACTTCGTCGTGAACTTGAGCAACGCCGTTGGGGCTTCGATCGTAAGGAGCCAGGCATCCGGCACGATCCTGAACGACGACGGACAGCCGGAGATCGTTGTCCAGGGCTGGTTCGGCGGCACTGCCATAGACATTTGGAGCGGCAAGGGCAATCCTGAGTGGGGCAACGGAACCTACTTCGGCACGGTACTCCAGAACTCCACGCCGCCGACGCGGACCTTCACTGTAAAGAACACGGGGACGGCACCACTCACTGTAGGCACGCCAACGGTTCCTTTGGGTTTCACAATCATCGAGCCATTAAATAGTCTGATCGCGGTGGATGGTACTGACGATTTCACGGTGCAAATGACCACAGCCTCCGTAGGGACGCCCAGCGGGAATATTAGCTTCAACAACAATGACGAAGATCAGAACCCGTTCTATTTTGCGATTTCAGGCACGGTCACGTATGTCGGCGCTGCGGCCACGACGACCGTACTCAACGTCTCACCTTCCTCAGCCGTCTACGGTCAGCCGGTAACGTTCACGGCGGCAGTCGGTGGTCTTCCTCCGAGGAAAGGAACGCCGGTTGGCGGAACCGTCACTTTCGTGGCTGGGACCGCGCTGCTCGGCTCGACCACGCTGAGCAACGGAATCGCGGTGCTCACCACCACGTCATTGGCGGCAAACCCTCAGTCGGTGACAGCGATTTACAGTGGCGACGGCTCCGAATTCGCCAGCAGCAGTAGCAGTATTGGATCGAATCTGATTCTCAGGACAGTCGCAGGGACTTCCCCCGCCGGCTACCGGGGTGATGGCGGCCCGGCAACGGAGGCGTCGCTCTCCATGCCACTGGGGATCGCGGTGGACAGCAGCGGGAATCTGTTCATCGCCGACACATCCAACGGCGTCGTTCGGAAGGTTGACCATTCAACAGGCACGATCAGCACGATCGCCGGCGTCTACGGGTCTCCGGACTACAACGGAGAGAACATCCAAGCCACTGCTGCTGGGCTTGCGCCCTGCGCGCTCGCGGTCGACGAGAGTGGTCATCTATTCATAGTTGATTGTTGGAATCGCCTGATTCGTCAGATTGACCTATCAACGGGGCTCATCACCACGGTCGCAGGCAACCGAAATGATACGCCGCCGTACTACAACGGCGACGACATCCAGGCGACTGCGGCGTCGCTGTGCAACCCCCGCGGCGTCGCCGTTGACAATCGTGGCAACCTGTTCATTGCGGACACTAACAACGATCGGATTCGTCAGGTTAACCTATCAACTGGTATCATCACCACGGTCGCAGGTGGCGGGACGGGCGACCTGGGCGACGACGGGCTGGCCAAGGCTGCAACGCTCAGCGCCCCGTATGCAGTTGCGATCGATGCTAGCGGGAATCTCTTCATCGCCGACACGTTCAACCACCGCATCCGCAAAGTGGACCATGTCACACACATCATCACGACGGTTGCCGGCAACGGTATTGCCGGCTCCGGCGGTGATGACGGCGCGGCAAAGGAAGCCTCGCTCAACCAACCTTCGGGAGTTGCCATAGACAGCAGCGGAAACCTGCTCATAGCTGACACCAACAATGCCAGGATTCGGAAGCTCGACCTTTCCACGGGCAAGATCACCACGGTCGCGGGTGGAGGCAGCTTCACAAACAATGGCCCGGCGCTTGCAGCGGCGCTTTCCTCCCCCTCTCAAATCACCGTGGACACAAGCGGGAACCTCTTCGTCGCTGACCCCGGCTATTCTCGCATTCGGGAAGTCGCAGCGGGCAATACATCTGCTGATATCACCCGGGCGAAATTGACCGTTACGGCCGACAGCAAGAATCGGATATACGGTGCCGAAAACCCGTCATTTACAGTCACTGTCGCCGGTTTTCAGAATGGGGAAACGCTCGCCACCAGCGGAGTGAGCGGCAGTCCAAGTTCGACCACAAACGCCACGTCCACGAGCCCCGTGGGGAGCTACACGATCACGGCATCCCTCGGCACGCTGGCGGCTAACAACTACAACTTCACCTTCGCCAATGGCACGCTCACCATTTCTCAGGCACGTCTTACGGCACACATTACGGTCGAGGACAAGATCTACAACGGGACGGCTGCAGCGACAATCGTGAATCGCTCGTTGAGCGGCCTGATTAGCTCGGACGTCGTGGGCCTGTCAGGCGGGGTGGCGACGTTTGTGAACAAGAACGTGGGAGTTGACAAGCCGGTGACGGTGACCGGCTTGACTCTGACTGGCACCGACGCGGCCAACTACACGGTGAGTTCCACAGCAAGCACAACTGCGGACATAAGTCCTGCGCCTTTGACCGCCAGTGTGGTTGTCCAAAGCAAGGTGTACGACGGAAGGGTTGCTGCCGAGGTCATCAGCCGGTCCTTGACGGGCGTCTTGAAGTCGGACGAAGTGGATGTGGCGGGGGGCAACGCGGCTTTCGTAAACAAGAACGTGGGGACGGTCAAGACGGTGACGGTCACCGATTTGAGTCTAACGGGCGCCGATGCAGAGAACTACGCCGTCAACCTCTCGGCCACCACGACTGCGGACGTAACTCCGGCACCACTAATGGCAACTGTCACCGTCAACAGCAAGGTCTATGACAGTACGACCGATGCGACGATCGCCGACCGTTTGTTGAGCGGCGTCATTGGCTTGGACAACGTGGCGTTGTCCGGCGGGCTGGCCATATTCGTCGATCGAAAGGTAGGCACAAGGAAGACGGTTACAGTGACCGACTTGAGCCTGACAGGAGCCGACGCCGAGAACTACACGGCTGACAAGTCAACAACCGCATTGGCCGACATCGCCCCGGCGTCGCTCACCGTGAGTGGGGTGACGGCCGGTGACAAGACCTACGACGGGAACACGGTGGCCAGCCTGAGCACGGGCAATGCCACGCTGGTCGGAGTGGTGGGCACGGACACCGTGACGCTGAACTCGGTCGGCGCGGCGGGGACATTCGCGAACAGGAACATCGGCACCTGGACCGTGACTGTGTCCGGCCTGACGCTCAGCGGGGCGGACAAGGGGAACTACACGCTGGCGCAGCCGACGACTTCGGCCACGATTGGGGCCAAGGGCCTGACGGTCACGGGGTTCGCTGCGGATGACAAGCCGTACGACGGGACCACGAGTGCGGTGGTGAGCAGTTGGGGCAGCCTGAGCGGCGTGGTGGGCAGCGAGACGGTGACGCTGGTGACGACGGGGGCCACGGCCGGCTTCGCGAACAAAAACGTGGGAACGTGGACGGTGACGGCGGCCGGGCTGACGCTGGGCGGCGGGGACGCGGGGAACTACACGCTGACGCTGCCCACAGACACGTCTGCGATCACGGCCAAGGGTCTGACGGTCACGGGGGTGACGGCGGGCAACAAGACCTACGACGGGAACACGGTGGCCAGCCTGAGTACGGGCGGTGCCACGCTGGTCGGGGTCGTGGGCACGGAAGCTGTGAGCCCGAACTCGGTCGGCGCGGCGGGGATATTCGCGAACAGGAACATCGGCACCTGGACCGTGACTGTGTCCGGCCTGACGCTCAGCGGGGCGGACAAGGGGAATTACACGCTGGCGCAGCCGACGACCACAGCCACGATTGGGGCCAAGGGCCTGACGGTCACGGGGTTCGCTGCGGATGACAAGCCGTACGACGGGACCACGAGCGCGGTGGTGAGCAGTTGGGGCAGCCTGAGCGGCGTGGTGGGCAGCGAGACGGTGACGCTGGTGACGACGGGGGCCACCGCCAACTTCCCGAACAAGAACGTGGGAATCTGGACGGTGACGGCGGCCGGGCTGATCCTAGGCGGCGGGGACGCGGGGAATTACACCCTGACGCAGCCGGCGGACACGTCAGCGATCACGGCCAAGGGGCTGACGGTCACGGGGGTGACGGCCGGCGACAAGACCTACGACGGCAACACGATGGCCAGCCTGAGCGCGGGCAGTGCCACGCTCGTCGGGGTGGTGGGCACGGACACCGTGACGCTGAACCCGGCCGGAGCGGCGGGGACATTCGCGAACAGGAACATCGGCACCTGGACCGTGACTGTGTCCGGCCTGACGCTCAGCGGGGCGGACAAGGGGAACTACACGCT
>Ga0351912_1231_pt1 | contig 13507 bp, 10 predicted proteins | sample TotcelHT113001M3_FD_206863 | JGI IMG/M metagenome (GOLD analysis project Ga0351912, IMG submission 206863) | Enriched cells from coal bed in the Powder River Basin, Montana, United States - Total cells T11 rep1 HSBNCT.T11.300.1.M3 ...
GGTTATCGTTTCCTGAATTGCCCGTGGCCGTCGCGTCGGTCTCGGGCGGTGAGACCGCGTCGGCGAGAATCGCCGAGCGGTGAGCGTCCGCAACAGCTTGATCCTGCGCGAAGGCGGTCGCGTGCGCAGCCTGTACGTGATCAAGAGCGGCCGGGTGCGTTTGAGCAAGGCGGCCGGCGACAAGAGTATTGAACTCGGCCAGGCCGCGGCGGGAGACGTCGTAGGTACGTTGGGAGTCCTGTTGGGAATTCCGCAATTTGCGACGGTCGAAGCCGTCACTCGCACGACGGTGTACCGCATGGAGCTGATGGAACTAATCAATTCGGCGGGCGGATACGAACAGCCGGTTGGCACGGTGTTGCGATTCCTGGCCGAAAGCCTGCGGCAAGTCGCCGAGCGGCTGGTAAAAAGCGAATCGCAATGGGAGGAGTTGGCGATAGCCACCGAAACGCACCACGATCCAGAGGCCGCCCATGGCCCTGGTTTTTCGCTGAACTTGGGATCAGCCCCCGAGAGCCGGGCAGACTAGAAACGCAGCACCAGGTCCTTCCGTAGCAACGCCAATCGCCTCGTTGGCGCCCCGGTCGAGTCGATCCAGGCTTTCCCCTACCCGCCCCCGCTCCGGCTTCTGGCGCGCCCGACGCCGCGCTTGTTCCAGCCGCTTCGGTCGTTGCCAACGCTCCTCCTGGCTCAGATGTGACCCTGCATCCACCATGACCTGCTCCTGCCAATTTGACAGAATCCTATCGATGGTCGATATGGGCTAGCTAGCCGCGTGCTAAAAAGCAACTAAAATGATCGCACAGATTTCGTGCCGAACAGTATTGGGCCTGTGCCCTGTTGCCTGTCCCCTCGCAAGGAACACTCCTATGGTACGTCTTTGTCACGCGTTCATTGGATTGCTGATGCTGATCGATTCCGCGGTCCTCGCGGAAGAGAGCGGCCTTTTGCTCGCGGCCCACTCGGCCAGCCAATTTACGATCGTTCGCCCGGCCGCTGCGTCGCCTTCTCAGGTCTACGCCGCCGAGGAGCTGCAGCGGTTCGCCAAGCAGATGACGGGAGCCGAGTTGCCCATCATCACCGATGATCAAGCGTTGCCGGCAAAGGCAATTCTGCTCGGTGTGACGCGGCACACGGAAACCGTACTCGGCGAGCCGCTCGACCTGAGCAAGCTGGGAGACGACGGCCTTCGAATCGTGACGCGCGCTCCGCATCTGCTGATCATCGGCAGTCCGGTCCGCGGAACGCTGTATGGCGTGTACGAGTTGCTGGAAAAGTATGGCGGATGTCGGTGGTACGCCAAGCATCACCATGTCGTCCCCAAGCTCGACTCGTGGATGATTCCGCAGCTTGACGAGATACAGGTTCCAGCGTTTCCCATGCGAGAGCCTTTCTGGTGGGGGATGTTCGACGGTGACTTTGCCGCGCGGTGCAAGGTGAACGGACATCGGCCCGAGTTGCACGAAAGGCACGGCGGCAAGATCCGTTTCGGTGCAGGGTTGTTCGTCCACACGTTCTACCCGCTGATGCCTCCGAGCGAGTTCTTTGCCGAACACCCGGAATACTATAGCGCGCGGAACGGCAAACGGACCACGGAGCATGCCCAGTTGTGCCTGACCAACCCGGACGTGGTGCGGATCGTGACCGAGCGGGTGCTGGCCCGCATCCGTCAGGATCCGCAGGCCAAGCTGTTCAGCGTCAGCCAGAACGATTGGGGCGGATGGTGCCAATGCCCGAATTGCCGAGAGATTGACCAGCGCGAGGGCTCGCCATCGGGCACGATGATCCACTTCGTCAATCAGGTGGCCGAAGCGGTCGAGAAGGAATTCCCCGACGTCTGGATCGAGACGCTGGCCTACCAGTACACGCGTCATCCTCCCAAGACGCTGAAACCCCGGCACAACGTAGTGCCTCGGCTGTGTACCATCGAGTGCGACTTCTCCGCGCCCTTGAACGTGAGCACGTACGAACAGAATCGGAAGTTCGTCGAAGACATCGAAGGCTGGTCGGCCATCACGGACAAGCTGTACGTGTGGGATTACACGACGAATTTCGGGCACTATCTCTGCCCGCATCCCAACTTTGGCTGTCTGCAAGGGAACGTGCAATTCTTTCGCGACAACCACGTCGTCGGACTGTTCGAGCAGGGCGCGTATCAGGCGCCGCACGCCGAATTCGCCGAGTTGCGGGCATGGATTCTCGCCAAGTTGCTGTGGAATGCGGATCAGGACGTCGAGCGCCTGTATCAGGACTTTTTCCGAGGCTATTACGGCCCCGCCGCCCAACCGATACGGCAATACTTCGATGAGCTGCAGGCCTTGGTCAAGCCCGACGAGCATGTGCTGCAAATCTGGTATCCGCCGACCTCTCCGTACTATACGGACGCCTTTTTCGATCGGGCGGCCAGGCTATGGGCGGAAGCCGAAGCGATGGTGAAGGACGACCCCGCGTTGAGCTACAACGTGCGGATGAGCGCTCTGCCGGTGATCTACGCCCGGCTCGAGCGGTGGCCCGCCACGACGCTCGCACTGGAAGACCGCGACGGCGTGCTGACCCCGGTCGGCATCGCACCGGAATACGCCGCGCTGGCTCGCGAGTTCCTGGACAGGATTGCCGAAGGGGGAATCACCTATATCTCGGAAAGTCATGTTCGGCACACGGAATATCTGGCCAACCTCCGCAAGCGACTCGAAGACGGTCCCCCGACGGCGCAATCCCCCGCCGTCGGTCAGCGCCGCGCCGATCGCCTGATCGTCGAAGACCGCATGATGAGCCTCGGGCGCCAAGGCGAGTGGGGGAAACGCGTGTCGGACGATCAGGCGGAGGACGGTTCTGCGATCAAGTTGTTCAACACCCACTACGAATGGTGCCTGCAATGGCATGTCAATCCCACGGTGTTTGAACCGGATACCGAATACAAATTGCGTGTGCGTGTGCGCGTGGTGAAGACCGAACGCGAGGGAAACGCTTTCTGGGCAGGCATCTACGATGCGGCTCGGAAGAAAGGCTGGGGCCAGATCCAGCCGAACACCTCCGCGGTCCAGGAAGGGTACCAGTGGTACGATGTCGCGACTTGGACGCCGCAGGCGGATCAGTACCTGTGGATCGGCCCTGGCCCGTTCACGAAGGGCGTCGGGCAATCGGCTGTCGAGGCGGTCTATGTGGATCGTTTCGAGTTGACGCGTGGGAACGACAAATAGGCCGAGCCCTCTTGCCACCCCTCGGGGCGAACGTTGATTCACCAGACCACAACGGTCGGGTTCATCGCCGGAGCAGGCGATCCGGCGTTGCTACGGGACGGGCTGCGGCAGGGTGGCGAGTGCCGACAGCGTTCGACGGGCTTGATCTTGTACCGAAGCCGCCAGGTCGGCGTGAATCCGTTCGGCGTGGAGAAGTGCCTCGATGGCGGCCGTCAGCGAGCGACGATCGGCTTGCGGATTCCGCTCGGCCCACTGTTGGGCTGCGCGGATCGCGTTGCTTAACACGACCGCTTGCTTCCAGGTTCGTCCGGCGGCGGACGTTTCGCCGGCGAGCGCTGCCGAATTGCCGGGATCCAGCATTTCCAGCAACACGGGGACGGCCGCATCGTGGCCGTGACGCGCCAAGCCGGTAGCGGCGTTGTAACGGACATTGGGATGGGGGTCGTCGAGCATGAACTGCAATTGCGTCAACGGCGGCTCGCCTCCCAGCACGCCCAAGGCAAACGCAGCACTGGCCCGCAACTCGGCTCGCTGGGCCTGGGCCCCCATTTCTCCGCCGCTTTCGCGCGCCGTTGCGAGTAGTGTTTCTACCAGGGCGGCGTCGCGATCGGGGGTGCCGCCGTGGGCGACGTGTGCCGCGAGCGCTTCCACGGCACTCCGCCGAACGGCGATCTCGGCCGGACTGCGCTCCAAGCGGCTGGCCCGCAGCAGAACCGATTGAACGCTCGGCACGGTAAACTCGCCCAGCGCGCGGCACAGGAAAACTCGCAGATTGATCCGGTTGGCGTCCAGTGGCCCGGCGTCCAATTGAGCGTCGAGCAAAGCAGACAGCTCGGCCGCCAGCCGTGCATCCTGCCGTAACCCCGCGTGTTGCGAGCCGCGCAGCAGTTCGGCTAGCGCGTAGGCCTGCTGCCAGTGACTCTTGCCCGGTTGGCCCAAGTCTCGAACCAGGTCATGCGGCGAGACAGAATCTCGCCCGGGCCAGCGGACGAATAGCCAGACCAGGACGATGGCGGAAACCAGGACCAGAGGAAGGAACAACAGCCGCACCAGCGACGCGGCGGGACGTTCCACCGCATCGGCGTCGCCGGATACCGGGGGGGCCAGCGGTTCGTCAGCATCGGGCTTTGGGCATTCGCGCACAGTGTCAGCCTTCTGAAAACCGGGCGTCAGCCTCGTGAAAACACGGGGGTCAGCCTCGTGAAAACCGCGTCGGATCGAAATCCACCATGCATCATCAACCCAACGCCGCACGGGTGCGGCCCACCGTCGAGCTGTCCCGCTCGCCCGAGCCGTTCAACTGCATCATGCACGCCGCCAGGAACCGTCCGCGCCAGGCGGGGCTGAGGGCCGCAAAGTCCTCCAAGACGGCCGCCCCGAACTTGAAGGCGTGGGCATTGTCGCCGGCGCGCACCATCGCGTGCCGGGCAGCGTTCAGCAGCGTTTCGGCGTCCCCGCCCGCCTCGAAATAGGCCAGCGTCTTGCCCACCGCTTCCTGCCGGTTGCGGGTGACCGCGGCCAACACGTCTGCTGCGCCTTCGGCTCCGGTGACCGCCGATCCGGCCGGCTCTAAGGCGTCCACCGACGCTTCGCGGACCTGGCCTCGACCCCGCATCGCCTCGCGGAACAGGGGCAGGAACGCAGCGTTCTGCAGCAGAAGCAGCGCGCGGGTCTCTCGATCACCACTGGCCTGACAGGCGTAGTGTATGGCATTGGTCGTGGTGACGGCGTGCAAAGCGACGATCCCCGGTTGGCGGAGCAGCAGTTCGCCGGCGCCGCAGAACAACGCGTCCCAAACGGACTGGGCGGCGACGCCTCGATTCAAGAGTGCCACCACCTGGGCCGCACTCGCGCTGTAGGACTCGCGGCGCAGCACCGCCAGCAGCTCGCGGGTCGCGCCGCCGTCTAGCTTGCCGCCGTCCCCTTTCGCGGCCAGTCGCTGAAGCAAAGCCGGATGCTGCCGCCAGGGCCGGTCCGCTTCCGCGTCTCGTTGCCCTGGGTTGTCGCCTTCGTGCATCAGCAACGCATAGGCCAGCGACCGCAGCACGGGCTCGGCATGTTGCCAGCCGATGACGTCCAGGGTCCGCTCCGCTCCGGCGACGTAGATCGCCTTGTGCCCGATGGAACGGAAATCGCGGGCCCCGTAGCGGTAAAACAGTTCGAACACCTCCTTGGCCGGCGTCGTGCGAGCCAGTCCGGCGACCGCCGCATCGGCCGCCGACTCGTCCCAGTTATCCATCGCGGCGCGGAACGCCGCCACCGCTTTGTCCGGGTTCGGAACCGCCGCCTCGTCGACGAGCGGCATCGTCCAGTTGCCTTCACGGACGTCGCGGGCTTGCGAGTCTTTGAAGTAGTCCAAGGCCCAAAACAACGGCAGCCAGCGTTCGGTTTCCGGCGACGCCGTCGCGGCCAGATGCACCGACGGAACGACCAAGACGGCATGGAATTTGAATCCTACCGACGGGCGAGGCTGAACGTTCCGCACGCCGGCCAGCAGCAGCGCGGCCAGCACGTCGCGGTAAGCCAACCCGCCCCGTACCCGCGCGGCCACTTCTTCCAGTAACCGCTCGCGGGGCGTGTCTTCCAGCAGCCGAACCAAAGGCTCGATGTCCGGATGCAGCGGAACCACGCCCGGCAGCGGCTGCAACTCGGCGGCCGACACCGGCGGCAGGCCGGCGAGTGGCGACAGATCGCACAAACCGACTGCTGCACCGGCGGCGGCTACGCGGCGGAGGAAATCTCGGCGATTGGCTGGGGCTAACATGATCGGGTCTCCCGGAGAAGCGAAATGGTCCAACAGCATATCTGCAGTTTCGCCCAACCGCAAAGATCGGTCAAGCCAAGCAGCGTGAACGAACCGCTACTCACCGCGAATGAACGCCAGTACGTTTTAACGATCGCCGACGATCGCCGGTCGTGAGCAGTACAAACACAGGCCGGAAAAGATTACAATATCGTGCTTCGACCTCCGCCCCGATCCCCGTAACCGGAGAGCCACCCGATGAACCGTCTTACTGCCTTGGCTTGTCTCAGCTTCTTTTCCGTGCTCGGATCCTCGCCGAGTTTTGCTGCGGAACACATGGCGCCCATCGAACGGGTCAGCTTGGCGCCCAACCGCGCCCTGCACGTTAACGGCGAGCCGTTCTTTCCGCTGATGGCGTGGCTGCAAGACGCCGCGAACTTTCCGGCGGTGCGGGAATGTGGCATGAACACCACGGCCGGCTACTGGACGGGATCCAGCGGCACGAAGGACGTCGTCGAATACCAGGCGTTGGTGGCCGCGGCAGGACTGTACGGCGTGATGCCCTTCGATCCGCGGCTGAAAGGCCATCCGCAGCTGTTGGGCTACATTCACGACGACGAACCGGACTTGCCGCACCAGGTGAGCGACGCCGAGGTGATTCCGGCGGCGCACCTGGCGATCAACCCCAGCACGCCGCTGTGGAAGATCCTCGACGGCGTCACGCACACCTGGTCCGTGCTGGATCCGATGGAGGGAGCCGCGATCACCATCCGACTGGCCCAGCCGGTGACGGTGGAACGGCTGGGCATCTGGCTGACCATCTCCTCGGGCTTGGCCGTGGCCAAGCAGGTCGCTTTCGAAGGCGACGGCACGCCGCTGCTGACCGCCACGCTGGAATCCAAGAAAGGGCGTCAGGAGTTGCCGCTGGAGGTTCCCGCGACGTTCCGCGAGTTGACCCTGAGGGTGCATTCGGCCTATTCCGGCCAAAACGCTTGGGGCTCGATCAGCGAAATCGAAGGCTTTGACAGCACGGGACGGAATGTGTTGTTGTCGCCGCCACGCAACGAACCGCGTGCGCAGCCCGAATCGGTCCTGGCCAAGTACCGAGAAATCAAAGCCGCCGATGCGGATCGGCCGGTGTTCATGACGGTCACCGGCCACTTCCATCCGCACTTTGACAAGTTCTCGGACGAGCAGCGGAATTCGCTGTATCCCGCTTATTTTCAAGCCGCGGACATCATCGGCTATGACATCTACCCGATCTACGGCTGGAACAAGCCCGAGTGGATTCACCTGGTGCATGAGGCGACGGATCTGCTCGCCAGGCAGACGGGCCAACGGCCGCTGTACGCCTGGATCGAAACCAGCAAAGGCGGGCAGTGGACGGGGCCGTTGGAAAAACAAAAGGACGTCACTCCGGCGCACATTCGAGCCGAGGTCTGGATGTGCATCTGCCGCGGAGCCACGGCCATCGGCTACTTTACGCACGTCTGGAAGCCGTCGTATCACCAGTTCGGCGTGCCCCCCGAGAACCGCGCGGCGATACGCGACATCAACGCCCAGATCACGCGGCTGGCCCCGGCGATCCTGAGCGCCGAGCCGGCGCCAGCCGTGACGATCGGGGCGGAGGACGGCGTCAAGCTGGACGTGCTGGCCCGGCAACATGCCGGCAGCTTGTACCTGTTTGCCGTCAATTACGACGAACGAGCGATCGTCGCACAGGCCACGCTCAACGTCCCGGGACTGCAGGCCGGCGCCGAGATCGAGGTGCTGGACGAACGCCGCGTGCTCCGCGGCGAAGCGGGCGGTTTCTTCCGCGACACCTTGGCACCGCTGGCGGTCCACCTGTACCGGGTGCGGATGTGAGCGGCATTGCTCGCGGACGGGTTCTGAGGGGGCGAATCCGATATTGAAGCCACGGAGAATCCGGCACCCGGGGACTCGGCTGCCTCGCGACTTGACGTGTGGCTCGCTTCAGGCCCGACCTTCGCGCCCGACGTTGGTGATGGCGGCGGCCGCCTTGTCCGGCTAGAATGTTTGCCATGAAACATGCTTACGCTTTCCACGCCACCGTTTTTCTGCTCCTCGGTTACCCGGGTGCCGCCGATCTTGCGATCGGAGCATCGCCGCCGTTTCCGAAGCCCAACATCCTTCTGATCATCGCCGACGACTTGGGGTATGGCGACGTGCAGTGCCTGAATCCCCAGCGGGGCAGAATCCCGACGCCCCACCTGGATCGTCTTGCCACGCAAGGCATGACGTTTACCGATGCCCACAGCGGATCCTCCGTCTGCACCCCCACGCGCTATGGCCTGTTGACCGGACGCTACGCCTGGCGCACACGGCTTCAGGCCGGGGTGCTCGACGGCGGCAACGACGAACCGTTGATCGCCGCCAACCGGCTGACGGTGGCCGGCTTTCTCCAGCAGCAGGGCTATTACACCGCTTGCATCGGCAAATGGCATCTGGGTTTTCGATCCGATGCGCAGCCCGTGTCTTCCGAGGACAAGAAGGACTTTGGCAGCCGCGGCCTTCCGCTTGGTGCCCGTATCCTCGGCGGGCCGGTCACGCGCGGCTTTGATTACTTCTGGGGCTGTTCGAACGCCCGCACGATGTCCTCTGTCATCGAGCATGACCAGGTGGTCGAAAAGCTCCCGCCCGTCGAGATGCTTCCTCAGTTGATCCGCCGCGTTGTGGACCAGATCGGCGCGCGGGCTGCCGATGCCAAGTCGGGGCGGCCCTTTTTCCTGTACGTCCCGCTGACCTCGCCACACACGCCCATCGTCCCTGCGCCGGCCTGGCAGGGAAAGAGTCCGCTCGGACCGTACGGCGATTTCGTCATGCAGACGGACGCCGGTGTCGGCAGCATCCTCGCCGCGCTCGACGAGCACGACTTGGCCGACGAAACCCTGGTCCTCTTCACCAGTGACAACGGCTGCTCGCCCCAGGCCGGCACGACCAAACTCGAAGCCCAGGGTCACTTTGCCAGCGCCTCGTACCGCGGTTACAAGGCCGACATCTGGGAAGGTGGCCATCGCGTGCCGTTTTTCGTCCGCTGGCCGGGCCGCGTCCAGCCGGGTGCGCACAGCGACCGCCTTGTGTGCCTGACTGACTTTCTGGCCACCTGTGCCGATATCTTGAGTCTCTCGCTGCCTGCGACGGCGGGCGAGGACAGCGTCAGCTTTCTGCCCGCCTTGACCGGCGTGGTCGGCGCGGCGCCCCGGGGGGCGGTCGTGCATCACAGCATTCAGGGACGATTCTCGCTGCGCGAGGGTCCGTGGAAACTCAACTTCTGTGCCGGCTCCGGCGGTTGGAGCGCCCCGTCGGACGCTGCCGCCGGCCGCCAAGGGCTGCCCCAATGGCAGCTGTACGACCTGATTGCCGACCCCGCCGAAACCATCAATCTGTACGACACGAAGCCGGAGGAAACCGTCCGCCTTGCGGCGGTTCTGTCGCAATACATCACCGCCGGTCGTAGTACCCCCGGCCCGCCGTGCCCCAACGACGTGTTGGTCAAGTCTCCCTTTCCACCCTACGAGAAGACGCGGAAATCCTCCGCCCAGTGACCTATGTCCCCTCTGCTGGCTGTCCTTGAATTCGAGCATCCGTGGCGGCTGATCTGGCTGGCGATTGCGCCCGTGATCGTCTACTTTGCGATCCGCAGCTGGACGTTGGCCTCCCCGCGGCGGCGAGTCGCGAGTCTGGTTTGCCGCCTGCTGGTACTGACGCTAACGATCTTGGCTTCTGCCGGTCTGGTGCGCCGTGGCCCCAGCTCGCAGCGGATGGTGGTGTTTGCCACGGATATCAGCCGCAGCGTTACCGGCAGCCGACAGGTTGCGGAGCAGTTTATCGCCGCGGCCCGTCAGACGCAGGGCAGCCACCGAGCGGCCTTCGTGTCTTTTGGCGGCAAGCCCGGAGCGATCACGGACCAGCCGCAACCGGTTGACGAAACGCTCGACGCCCACGCCAGCGATCCGGCGGCGGCCTTGCAGCTGGCCGCGGGGGCCATCCCGGCGGATTGCGTCCCGCACATCGTGTTATTGACCGATGGGCACCAGACGCACGGCGATCTGGCGCGAGCCGCCGTCGGTATCGGCGTTCCTGTCGCGGTGGTCCCGTTGCCGCCGTTTGCCGATCCGGAAGTCTGCGTTACCGAGTTGATCGCGCCGGTCGAGGTAACTCCGGGCGCCGACGTGCCGTTGGAAGTCGTGATCCGGGCCAATGTAGCAACGACCGGCACGCTGGAGCTGTTGCGCAACGGGGAATCCGTTGCGCGGTCGGACGTGGCATTGACAGCGGGCGAGAATCGCGTTCGCCTGGAAACGCCGTTGGGTGACGGGCCGGCCGCCGAAGCCGCCACCTTTGCCGTCCGCCTGACGGCGGACCTGGACACCGTGATCGAGAACAACCAGCGCCGCGCCAAGGTGGTCGCCGGTCGGCGGACGCGAGTCCTGTTGGCCGACATGGACCCGGCGGCAATGGCCTCGTTTTCCGACGTATTAAGCTCGCAGGGGGCGGAGGTCACGGTCCAGCGGCCTGGGCAACTAGCGGCGGATTCGGACGCGTTGGATGCCTTCGACACGTTGATCCTGTCGGACGTGTCGTCCAAAGACTTGAACGCCGCTCAACTCGAAGCGATCGGCCGCTACGTCCACGACTTGGGCGGCGGCTTGATGGTAGTGGGCGGCGAGAAGACGTTTGGCGAGGCCGTTTTTCACGACACGCCGCTGGAACGTCTTCTGCCGGTGACCGCTGCCGCCGCCGCGACGGAGACGGAACGGTCCGTGTTGGCGATGGTCTTGATCATCGACCGTTCCGGGTCCATGGAACAGGATCGCCGCCTGGATTTGGCCAAAGAGGCCGCGCAGCAATCGGTGCGGGTGCTGGACGCGCACGACAAGGCCGGCGTGATCGCCTTTTCGGACGACGCTGAATGGATCGCACCGTTGGCGACCGTCGCGGACAAAGCCGACTTGCTGCAACGCATCGCCACGCTGACGGCCTATGGCCAGACGAATATGTACCAAAGCGTGGTGCGGGCGGTGCTGGCCCTGGAGCAGACCGTCGCCGACCGGCGGCATATCATCCTGCTGACCGACGGCATCCCCTCGCCGGGCGACTATCGTGAGATCGCCGGGCGGATGGCCGCCGGCGGCATCACGCTGTCGACCGTCTCGATCAGCGAAGGCGCCGAGCAAGACATGCTGCAGGAAATGGCGGCCATCGCCCGCGGGCGTCATCAGCACTGCAATGATCCGTCCGACGTGCCACGGATCCTGGTCCAGGAAACGCGGGTGGTGGCCGCCGCCGAAAGTCACCGCGAGTTTCGGCCCTTTGCGCTGCGGACGCTGCCGGGACTGGATATCGCCTCCGCCCCACCGCTGCTCGCTTATGCCCGGACCAATCCCAAGCCGGACGCCGAACCGCTGCTGTTCGCCGTCGCCGGTCATCCGCTGTTGTGCTGGTGGCGGCACGGAGCGGGCGTCACGCTCGCCCTGACGTCCGACCTGGAGAATCGCCGATCGGGCCGCTGGCAGGCCTGGCCGGGCTACGGCGCGTTCTGGGAACGCCTGGTCCGTCATGTGGCTCGGCAACCACAACCGAGCTTGCTCCGTCTTACGGCGAACCGCGACGGCGATTCGATCGCAGTGACCGCCGACCTGCTCGCCAGCGACGGCCGCTACGCCAGCGGCGCAAGGCTGACGGCCACCGTCGTTGGCCTGGACGGCGAATCCCACAAGCGAGACTTGGCGCCGATCGCACCGGGACGTTACCGTGCCCAGTTCCCCGTTCGGTCGGACGTACTCGGCGAGTACGAGATTCGCGTCAGAAGCGAAGACGCCGCCGAGCCGCCGACGGCCGTTCGGACCGTGTTCATCGACTATCCGGACGAGCTGCGGTTGCCTGATGCCGACGAAGCCATCTTGCGCCGCGTCGCCGAGACCACCGGCGGCGTCTTCCAGCCCGACCCGGCCTCGGTCTTCGCCCCAGACAGCCGAACCGTCGACCGCGTCCTGCCGTTGTGGTCGTACCTGCTGACCGTCGCACTATTGCTGTTCGTTGCGGATGTCGCCCTGCGGCGGCTGCGGTTCTAGGGGCGGACGCCTGGCGACATCCTGTCGCCGCTCCGCAGCCGAGCCCCGGCCTCACCCGGTGACGTGTCTGCGGTCACGGCTTGTTGGAGTTCACGCTTCCGCGTGCGCGACATGATGCAATCCTTCGGCGTTTCCATGACCATTCACGCTCGGCACGCCCTGGTACATGTCGCCGGAAAAGGTTGGTGGGCTGGCGAACGCGGATGCACGATCGGACGTGTATTCCACAGGCGTGCTGCTGTTTGAACTGCTGACCGGCACGATACCGTGCCCGCAGCGCTCACACGGGACGAGGCGGAACAACTGGCTCCGACGGAAGCGTTTGATACGCCGCCCGTTGCGGCGGCCGTCATGTCGCGCAGGCCGATTCTGCGCTGGACCAGCGGCCGGCGCCGCACGACCAAGCCCAATCGTCCGCGGAGAATCGCGTCCCGGAGTCCGCTTCGATGCAGCCCAGGGTTGCCGCTCGCCAGGCGTACTTGGCCGAGGAGACGTTTCTCCGCACCGTCGAGATGGTGTTGCAGACGGTGAGCGAAATCCGCGATCCGCTTCGCGAAGTCGATTTGCGGGTGGGCGACTGGCGAAGAATCCGCGAACAGACGGAGCGATTGTCATCCCTGCGGTCCGCACCGGGACAAATCGTATCGGCAGACGAGCTGCAGGCGTCCTACCCGCGCGGAACGACCGTGCGGTACGAGGTCCGCCAGCGGAACCTGACCGGCGGCTTGCGGGGCCACGTCGTGGCCGAAGTTGTCAATCTGGCTCGCGTCGAACGATTCGTGGCGGACGGCTGCGATACCGAACCGTTGACGCAGATGGAACTGGAATTCTTTCTGAACGCAGCGGCGGGCCGGGCCGCCGCCGCAGACGCCTGGCATCTGCTGATCCTGGTCAGCCCCACCGGCTGGACGGCCGAAGCCCGCGATTTCGCCGCGGGCCAGGGCCCGCGTCCGTTCCGCGATCGGGCGCTCAGCGTCGTCCTGTACGAAGCCGCCGAAGGCCGGTTCCTGTTCGACCCGCTGGACGAGAACCTGCGCCGCCTGCGGGAAGCGTTCTCATTGGATCTGGACGAGGCCACCTTCCAGGCGGCCTGCGACTTTGCCCACGAACACCTGATGCTGAACGAATCGCTGGATCTCGAGACGCTCGTCCGCCAATTGGGCGTCGGCCGCCGGGTTGCCGAGCGGATCTTCCAGCTGCTGGCCGCCTCCGACCAGTTCTGTGTGGTCGAAAGGGACGAAACGCGTCATCAAGTCTTGGTTTCACAGCAAGGCAGTCCAGCACGATAATACTTGATTTCTCACCTAATCTTTCAGCTAATCTCTTCCTACTGCCTTGGAGCCCGTGAAGATGCGGTGAAAGATCCCTGCGATCGTCATCCAAGCAGCCGTAACCAAACCGCGTCGGTCTCGGAGATCCCGACCCACGTGGGTGGTCTTGTTACGGATTCCAAGCACCCGCTCGCCCGT
>Ga0351912_1247_pt1 | contig 12619 bp, 4 predicted proteins | sample TotcelHT113001M3_FD_206863 | JGI IMG/M metagenome (GOLD analysis project Ga0351912, IMG submission 206863) | Enriched cells from coal bed in the Powder River Basin, Montana, United States - Total cells T11 rep1 HSBNCT.T11.300.1.M3 ...
TGCCATCCCCTGTCAACAGGGTTGGTCCGTTGGCTTTCGGAAAAACTGGCCGGCCCCGGACAATTCGCCTTCGGCCAGCATACATAACCTGATAGGCGATGCCGCGTGGCGTCGCGACTTTGGGAACCCTTCCGGTGCCGCCGAAACATGCCCACATCCATCACGTCCCCGTTCTCCAAGCTGACTCCCGTCCAGCGTCGCCAGCAACTGGCGGAAATCCTCGCCCACGGCGTGCTTCGCCTAGCCCGACAGGAAGAGGTGACAGCCACCAAATTTGACCAAGCTGGGAGGTTTAGGTATAAGTCGTGAATGCCTCGATCAAGAAGACATGCGCCGGGTGGAATGGTTTTCCACGTGCTAAATCGCCGAGTCGGACGGCGAGACCTCTTCGGGAAGCATGAAGATTTCTTGGCGTTCGAGCGGGTGATGCAGGAAACGTTGCGCGTTCGACCGATGCGAGTTTGCGCGTATTGCCTGCTCTGAAACCATTGGCACTTTGTCCTTTGGCCAGAACGCGACGGCGATCTGGCAGCGTTCATGCAGCAACTCACTAACACGCACGTCAAGCGTTGGAAGGAGCATCGCCACGAGACGGGATACGGGCATCTGTATCAGGGACGGTACAAGTCGTTCCCCGTACAGACGGAAGACTATTTCTAACGCGTGATTCGTTACGTCGAGCGAAACGCGCTGCGCGCGAAACTTGTCGAGCGCGCGGAGTTATGGCGATGGTCGAGTTTGAGATGCCTGGGCCGTGAGGACAGCCCTCCGGCAGTCCTATCCGCATGGCCTTTGCCACGGCCCGCGAATTGGGTTGACATCGTGAACGAGCCGCAAACAGAACCGGAACTGGCAGCGTTGCGTCGTTGTGTCAACCGCGGCACGCCATACGGCGACGACAGCTGGATCGCCACCACGTCCCGTCAGCTCGGCCTTGAGTCAACGCTACGCCCGCGCGGACGCCCCCAGAAGGAAACCGAGCACAAGGGAATATAGTTTGCGCAATCAGCCGATGTTGTCTAGATTTGGTGGCTGTCACCTTCCTATCCGCCAGTCTGCCAACGCTGCCTATGTTCAATTTGTTGTTTTGCTTCCGTTGGCCATTTCGCAAGCGGGAAGCATACGCCACGAATAAATCAACAGCCGGCCTGGCCCAGGCGGGCGGCAGACGTGGAGGCCGCGGCCCGATGCAACCTTTCTGCCTGGACGACCCGCCTGCCGCGCCGCCAGCACGCCGAGCGGCCGCTGCCCGATCCGCAGAACGTCTCGACACGTGCCCCCGAAAGAGACTATGGACGCAGGATGGGCTTCACGGTATCAGTGGACGCGAACGAAGCCAGCATCCGGACATGGCCTGCGGTTGTATGTACAACCGCAGGCCGCCAATTCAAGCCGATCTGAACTTATTGGGGGGGGGTATCATGAAGACTAGCGTTTCATGCGGGAAGACAGGGCCTTTTTTGCATTTCAGCGATCAGAGCGAAGTGGGCTGCCGAAGAATTGGTCTTGTTGCCTGTTGCCTGGTTGCTTTCTTGACCCACGCGGCCGTTGCTGCGGACAATACGCCGCCGGAGGGCTTTACGGCCCTGTTCAACGGTGTCGATTTGACGGGTTGGAAAGGATTGGTTGCCACCCCGCCGGCTCGGGCCAAGATGACGGCGGAGCAGTTGGCCAACGCCCAGCAAAAAGCCGACGAGCAGATGCGAGCGCACTGGCGGGTCGAAGATGGCGTGATTGTGTTTGACGGCAAAGGCTCGAATCTGTGTACGGTCAAGGATTATGGCAACTTCGAGCTATTCGTCGATTGGAAGATCCTGCCCAAAGGCGACAGCGGCATTTATTTGCGAGGCAGTCCCCAGGTGCAGATTTGGGACGCCGACGCACACAAAGAAGGCTCCGGCGGGTTGTATAACAACCAGAAGAACCCCAGCCAGCCGATCTGCCGAGCGGACAAGGTGGGGGAATGGAACACGTTCCGGATCAAGATGGTCGGTGAAAAGGTCTGGATTTGGCTGAATGAGCAATTGGTGGTCGACAACGTCACTATGGAAAACTATTGGGAACGCGACAAACCCATTGATCCCACGGGTGCGATCGAACTGCAAAACCACGGCAATACGCTGTACTTTAAGAACATCTACGTCCGAGAACTGCCGTAAGACGCTCCCGTGGAACGGTCATTTCATGACCGGATTTGGGGCCCGCCGCCGTTTCCTGATAGCAGCTTCGGGATAACTTGGATAGCCGAACGGGGCGATTTACGCAATAATGCTGTATAGTTGGATCGAGGTTTCGGTCCACGCGTTTCGAAATCTGACCATGGCAGGGAGAGTTTCAGAATGACTCGTGCGGGATTGTTTGCCTTGACGGCGGTTTGTTTTTTCACCTTGACCGTGTTCTCGGTCTCGGCGGCTCGCGCCGCCAACGAGGGCCAGGCGGACTTGGACAAGGCCACCGAATTGCAGGTTACCGCCGAATCTTTGTCCGACTTGGAGAAAGTGGCCAAGCTGTGCGAAAACGCCCTGAAAAAAGGCCTGGACGCGGATAATCAGGCGTTTGCCAAACAGCTGATGTCCTCCACGCTGTACCAGCGTGCCGCGCAGCTGTGCGGTCCCGTTTTCGATCAGTCGCCCCCCGACCGGCGTTGGCCGCTGTTGCGACAGTTTGCCCTGCAGGACCTGGAGCGTGTGATCGAAGTCAGTCCCACGTTGGGCGACGCGCATCTGCTGATCGCCCGCTTGCACGCGCTGCCCGGAGGCGATTCGCTGCGCGGCGCCAAGGCGGCCGGGGCGGCGGTGAACTTGTTTGAGGACGACAAGAAGCAACGTTCGGTTGCGCTGGTGCTTCGCGGCGGGTTCCGGGAAGAAGCAGAGGCCCAGCTGCAGGATTATGGCTTGGCGATCGAAGCGGATCCGAACAATGCGGACGCCTGGCAGGCCCGCGCCTTGGTCTACTTGGACCAAGGCGAAGCGGAAAAGGCGATCGAGGATTTTACCAACCTGTTGAAGCAAAACGAAGACAATTTCAGCGCGCAGCTGGCGCTGGCCGAGGCCCTGACGAACCTGGAACGGCTCGACGAAGCCCTGACGCACATCGAGAAAGCGATCCAGCTGAAACCGGAGTCTTCGCTCAGCTACACGTTGCGGGCCCGCGTCAAGGTGCTCAAGCAGGACATCGACGGGGCGCTGACCGACCTCGACCAGGCGATTCGGATCGAGCCGCGGGATGTCCAGGCGCTGGTGATCCGCGCTCGGCTGCACTTGATCCAAGACAACGTCGCGGCAGCCAAAGATGACATTGAACGCGTATTGCTGATCAGCCCGGACCTGGTCCAGGGCGTGCTGCTGCGGAGCCTGATTTACGCCGAAGAAGGCCGGATCGGGGACGCCATCGCGGACATCGAGTTGCTGCTGAAACAAGATCCCAAGAACGTCGCTTGGCGGCTGCAACTGGCAGGCTACTACATCCAGGACCGGCGGCCGAGCAAGGCATTGGCCATCTTTTCCACGCTTCTGGACGAGGACAAAGACAACGCCACAGCGCGGCAAGCCCGCGCCGACACGTTATTGAGCGTCGGCAAGCACGCCGAAGCCATCGCTGATTTTGAACTCCTCGTCGCTCAGGAGCCTGAAAACCACGGCGTGCTGAACAATTTTGCCTGGGTCCTGGCCACCTCGCCCGACGACAAGCTTCGCGACGGCCCGCGCGCCGTCAAGCTGGCGACGAAAGCTTGCGAAGTCACGGAATACAAAAAGGCCCACATCCTGAGCACGCTGGCCTCTGCCTATGCGGAAATCGGCGATTTCGAAACGGCCCGCAAGTGGGCCGGCAAAGCCGTGGAACTGGGCGCCGGCGAGGACGAGGTCGACGACCAGCTGAAGCAGGAACTTGAAAGCTACCAGCAGAAGAAACCGTGGCGGGAACGCCAGACCATCGAGGAAAAGGCCGACCCCGTCCAGCCGCGCCGGAGCGACTTCGAGGCGTGATTCGCAGGGTTCAACAGGCGAGGGAGGCTTGCTCTTCTCATGGCGGTCATCGTGAGCCTCTGTGAGACGTGTGCAAGCATGAAGGAGGTGATTTCCGGAAAGGGCTCGCGGTTCCTGCTGTGCCGCCTGGCTCAGCAGGATCGTCGATTTCCGAAATACCCGCCGCAGCCGACCGTCCGGTGCGGCGGTTACAGCTTCGGACACAAGATGACGAAACCGCTTTCAGAGCAGAGCTGATCGTTGGCTCATCCGTTGAATGAAAACCTCTTACATCACATGACTTGCTGCGTGCCAGGCGAGCGTGTCAGACCGGGATCTTGGCCGAGAGACGAGCCGCAATCTGCTCCTAAGTTCACCCCGTAGTTGCATTGAAAGTAGAACGGATTGCCAATCCGTCCACAAATTACCGATTGTAAAAGCTCAAAAGCCAGTTCTGGATGAATCGCACCACCGATGATGTCTCGCCAGCCCTGGTTCCAATCTGCGAGGGACGGATTGGCAATCCATCCTACAGGGAAACGTCTGCAACGTTTGGGTTCAAGTGGCCGGCAGCGGAAAGGGCCCCGCGTCTGGTCAGAAGTCTCAGGAGTGTCGGAAGAAGTTCCAGGAGGGTTGCAATCTCGGCGGGCGAGGCTTAGAATTCTTGTTGATTAATTCTTATCCATCAATTCACTGGGATAGAAACGCCGTGGAAGGTCATTCCCTTCCCCGGCTGCTCGCGGCAGCACCGCTGGGCGCCTGACGGCCGGAGCGTGGCCACTGGATCTCGCGACGGCTCGGGGCTGCTGCTGTGGGACGTAAAGACCGGCGCGTCCCTGGGGACGCTTCCGGGCAAGGATACGGCCGTCGGCAGATTGGCTTGGTCGCCCGACGGCGGCCGCATATCAGCCAGCCAATGTGAGAAACGCGTATCCGTGGGGGATGTGGCGGAACGTTCACTCGCGGTCGCCATCAACACCGAGGAGCCCAGCGTGAGGGCTTTGACTTGGTCGCCCGACAGCCGAATGCTGGCTGCCGCAGATCGGCAGCAGATCTGGGATTCTGTCGACGGCCGGATCACGGCCAAGCTAGAGGGCTATGCGGGGGAAGTGCGTGATTTGCGTTGGTCGCGCGACAGTGCCGCACTGGCCTCGACGGGCGCTTCGCGATTGCGGGCCGCACCAGGCGCGGCCTTTCTTGTCCCGACTGTCCCCTCCGGTCCTCAAGGATCTCGCCGAGCGTTTCTGCTAGCAGGAGAACCAACGGCCCAACCTTTGATGCATGAGGAGAAATCCAATGTCGTCGCCATCTCGCCTTGTCCGCTGGGGCCAATGCCTCAGCCGTTCCCGCAAGAACCGCAAGGCCTGCCGCAATCCCCGCCGGCCGATGCGATTGGGATTGGAACCGCTCGAACCGCGGTTGCTGCTGGCGCAAGTCCACTCGGGCAGCATTGCAGCCGACGAAACCTGGACCGCCGCCGACGTGCATCGCATTACGGGCGACGTCACGGTGGAGCCGGGTGTCACGCTGACCATCGAAGCCGGCGCGATCGTCCAGTTTGATTCCAGTTCCCGGGACTTGTTCGTCAAAGGCACACTCCTTGCCCCCGGTACCGTCGATAACCCCATCCTCTTTACATCGCTCAAGGACGACACGGGGCCGGACGGTGTGTTGGGCACCGCCGATGACGTGGACACGGGAGGCGACGGTCCCACGCAAGGCGCGAAAGGGCAATGGGGCTCGATCCAGTTCACCAACTCCAGCACGGGCAGCGTCCTCGACTTCGTTCAGATCCGATACGGCGGCGCGGGGGCGACGGCCGTGGTGATCGCCGACGGGGAGCTGACCCTCCGCAACTCGCTGATCCATAGTTCTTCGACGCAGGGACTGCGGATCGTCACCAGCAGCCCGACGCTGACCAACATCACGCTCCGCGACAACACCCAGGCCGCCATGAGCATGGATCTGGTGTCCGATCCGGCCATCCGCGGCGTGTCGGTGGAGAACAACGGGGTCAACGGACTTCAACTGGACGGCGGCGCGATGCCGCAAAGCAACCGTTGGGATGATCCCGACATCATCTACGTGCTGAGCAATGACATCACGGTCGCGGCAGGGGCCACGCTGAGCGTTGCTCCCGGTCAGATCGTCGCCGCGTCGAGTAAAGCACTGCTGGTCAACGGTACGCTGGACGCCCGCGGCACGGCCGAGCAGCCGATCATCTTCACGTCGACTTACGATACGCCGCGCGGCATCGACATCGACAATTACCCCCATTACGCGCCCGCCCGAGGCAACTGGAAGGGGATCCGCCTCGAACCCCTCAGCGTCGGCAACGTGCTCGAACACGTCGAGATCCGCTACGCGGGGACGAGCATCGCGACCCAGGCGGCGATCGTCACCGCAGCACCCCTGACCTTGCGCAACAGCGTCATTCGGGATTCCTACGAGGGCTTGCGGATCGCGGGCAGCAACCCGGTCGTCGCCGGGGTCACCTTCCAGAACAACGTGCGCGCCGCGGTCAGCATGGACCTGGTGTCCGATCCGGCCATCCGCGGCGTATCGGTGGAGAACAACGGGGTCAACGGCCTCCAATTGGACGGCGGCGTGATGGCGCAAAGCAACCGTTGGGATGATCCCGACATCGTCTACGTGCTGAAGGGTGACATCACGGTCGCGGCAGGGGCCACGTTGAGCGTTGCTCCCGGTCAGATCGTCGCCGCGTCGAGTAAAGCACTGCTGGTCAACGGGACGCTGGACGCGCGAGGCACGGCCGAACAGCCGATCCTCTTCACGTCGTCGTCCGACACGCCGCGGGGCATTGACATCGACAACGCGGCGTATACACCCGCCTACGGCAGCTGGAAAGGAATCCGTCTCGAACCGACCAGCGTCGACAATGTGCTCGAACACATCGAAATCCGTTACGCGGGGACGAGCGTCAAGACCCAAGCGGCCCTCGTCACTGCCGCGCCCCTGGCCTTGCGCAACAGCGTCATCCGGGATTCCTACGAAGGCTTGCGGATCGCGGGCAGCAACCCGGTCGTCGCCGGGGTCACCTTCCAAGACAACGTCCGCGCCGCGGTCAGTATGGATGTGGCAGCCAATCCCGACATCCGCGGTGTGTCATTACGGAACAACGGGATCAACGGCGTCCAACTGGATGGTGGCGTACTGCCCGGCGAAACACTTTGGAACAACACCGATGTCGTCTATTGGCTGGAGAAGAGCGTGACCGTCCCTGAGGGCCTGACGCTACGCATTGCTCCGGGGCAGGTGATTGCTCCCAAATGGGGTGGTGTCGGCCTGCTCGTCGAGGGGACGCTGGCCGCCCTCGGCACCGCCGACCGACCGATCATCTTCACGTCGGTCTACGACGATTCGCTGGGGGTGAACATTGACAATGCAAACTATGTGCCCGCGCACGGACAATGGGGCCAAGTTCAGTTTACCTCGAAGAGCGTCGACAACGTGCTCGAATACTGCGAACTGCGTTACGGCGGAGGCGCCGCGGCGGGTACGGTCTTTGCCAACGGCGGTCCTCTGGAGGTCCGCAACTCGATCATCCGCGACAACTGGGATGCCGGACTTACCGCCAGCAACGGCGCCCAGGTTCACGTCGCCAACAGCCTGATCGTGCGCACGGGCCACGCCAACGACTCGGAGCGGCAGAGCAACGTGGTGGTCAGCGGCGGAGCGGTGCTGCGCGCGTTCAACAACGTGATCGACAGCGGCGAGGTGGGGATCATCGTCGAAGGCGCTACCGCCGTCTTGGTCAACAATCTGATCACGAACAGCACCTGGTACGGGATCGAGGCGCGTTCCAATCCGACGATCGCGGCCAGCTTCAATGACGTCTACAACAACCGCTTGGGCAACTACCGGGGATGGGAAGATCTGACGGGCACGGCCGGCAACATCTCGGCGGACCCTCTGTACTTCAACCAGCCCGGCGGCCAGTACCAGCTGCGGGCCCGCTCGCCCGCCATCGACGCCGGCACCAGCGAGGGCGCGCCGCCGGCGGATCGAGACGGCCGGCCGCGGTTTGACGATCCCCACGTCCCGAACCGGGGCGGCGGGGCCCAGCCGTACGTCGATCTGGGGCCGTACGAACGGCAGCAAACCTCGGGGCCCTCCGACGTGGATCTGGCGGTCACCAGCGCCCGCGGGCCGGCAGCCGGTTTGCAGGACGATACGGTGGCTGTCGCCTGGACGGTGCAGAACGTCGGGACAGGAACCGCCGTCGGCGCGTGGCGCGACGCGGTCTATCTGTCGGCCGATCCGGTCTGGACGCCCGACGATGTGCTGTTGGGGGACAAACTTCACAGCGGTGACCTGGGGCCGGGCCAAACGTACGAAGCGACGGCCAATCTCGCGCTGCCCGGCGTCTTGCCCGGAGACTACTACTTCCTGGTGCGGACGAACTGGCAGAACGAAGTCTACGAAGGCAACTCGCTGCTCAACAACCGCGGCTCGTCCGCCGACACGATCTCGCTGGACGTGCCGACCTTGACACCAGGCGTCGCCCGCAACGGCGCGCTGGCCGCGACGGGCGGGTCGAAGCTATACAAGCTGAATGTCGCGGCGGGTGCCAGTCTGCAGGTCGAGCTGACGGGGCCGGCCGGCGTGACTCACGAGCTGTACGTCAAGCACGGGGACGCGCCCACGCGTCAGGATTTCGACCAGCGGGCCGTGCGGCCCGGCACGGCGAACCAATCGGTCTCGTGGACGGCCGCCCAGGGAGGCCCGTATTATGTGCTGGTCTACGGCGCGGAGGTTCCCGTGGCCGAGACGTTCACGGTCACGGCCATGCTGCGGGATTTCGGCATCACGCGGGTGTCTCCCGAACGCGGGAGCAATCTGGGGCAGGTCACCGTGTCGCTGGGGGGGCGCACTGTTCACGCCCGACGCGACGGTCCGCATGATCGATGGCAGCGGCAGCCCCCTGGATGCCCAGGCGGTCTACTTCACGGACTCGGGTTTGCTGGCCGCCACGTTCGATCTGAGGGGCCGACCGGCAGGACTGGCAGCTCTGCAAGTCATCCGGTCCGACGGCTCGATCGCCGCGCGCGAGGGCGCTTTCGAGATCCTGGTCGGCCAGCCTGGTCGTCTCGTGGCCGACTTGATCGCGCCCGGCCGAGTGCGGCTCGGGCGCACTTTCGAGTTCACCGTCGAATTCGCCAACCAGGGCGATACGGACATCCCCGTCGGTCTGCTGCGGGTGGCTTCCGCAGGCTCGGTCCTGGTGGGCCGGTCCGGCGACGCCGCGTTCCGGCCAAGCCTGCAGTTGTTGACCACCACCGCCGAGCAACCGGCGGGCGTGCTCCGTCCCGGCCAGCGAGGATCGGTCAAGCTGTATGCCAGCACGACGGACGCCACCCCGGATGGTCTGCGGTTGGACGTGGCAGAATTCCCGGAGCAGCCGATCGACTGGGCCTCCCTGAAAGACACCATGCGGCCGGCCGGCACGGAAGATCAGATCTGGGATCCACTGTTTGTCCAGATCGAGACGCTGGTGGGCCAGACGTGGCGCGATTATGAAGTCGCCTTGAGCCGTTACGTCTCGCTGCTGGGCCACAATCCGGATTCCGCCTTCGGGCCTCAGGAGGCTTTCCTCCTGCTGGTCGAGGACAGCGCGGCGGCGCTGGGCGTCTCGCTGTCCGGGACGGTCCGACAGAGCGACACGGGGGCGCCCGTCGGGGGAGTCGACCTCGTCTTTGCGGCCCGCAGTTCCGAGACCACCTATGCCGCGGTCTCGCGGGCCGATGGCTCGTTCCGCGTGGCGGCGATGGCCCCCGGGGAGTACGAGCTGCGGGTTCCCGGCTACGGACAACAAGTCGCTCCCGGCACCGTCTCGATCAGCAATGCCGACGTCGATGGCATCGAGATTTTGGTCGCTCGCGGCGGTTCGATCTGGGGGACGGTCGTCGCCGAGGTCTCTGGCATCCCGTTGGCCAACATCGGGCTTTCGGCCCTAGGCGCGAGCGGACGAAGCTATCCGGCATTTACCGACAGCCGGGGAAACTACCGCCTGGCGTCGCTCCCGGATGGCGACTATACGATCCTCGTACATGGTGGCGTCTATGCGGATCCACCCCCGCGTTCCGTCACGTTGGGAAACGGCACCGCCCAGCGGCGAGCGAACTTCTCGCTCGCCTGGGGCGGGACACTACGCGGGACCGTGACCGGTCCCGCTGGCGGGGGCCTGGGTTTCGGCGGTCGCTGCAACCGGCCATGCGCGAGGCGCGGCGACCGATGCGCTGGGCAATTTCGAACTGGCCGGACTGGCCGCGGGCACCTTTACCGTGACCGCCAGTGCATCCGGGATGATCGCAGCCCGAGCGTCGCATATTCCGGTTGCTGCAGGCGAGACGGTTGCCGGGGTAGACCTGAGACTCGAACCAGGCGGTGGTCTGAACGTCACCGTCGTCACCGTCGGGGATCAACGCCCCGTTTCCGACGCGGTTGTGAGCGTGAGCAATGGCGAGACAACGCTGGTGGCGGCGACCGGCGAGGACGGCACCGTGCAGATCACCGGTCTTCCCGCTGGAACGTATACGATCGAGACGGCCGGCGGCGATTTCATGACCGCCGCCACCGCCGCCGAAGTGACGGTAGGAGCCACCGCCACGGCGCAACTCGAAGTCGCGCCGGCGGGCACGATCCAAGGACAACTGACGCGGCTTGCCGACGGCCTGCCGCTAGCCAAGGTCGTGGTTTACGTTACCGGCGCGGACGGGCTGCTCGCATCCACCGTTACCGGCGATGACGGAACGTACCGCTTCGCGCCCTTCGACGCGGGGGACTATCGGATTGTGGTCGGCGACGCAGACGGCCCGGGAGTCGCCAGCCGGATCGTGGCGCTCGCTCCCAACACTCCCCTGGTCGAGGCGAGTTTCTCCGTGGATGTGGTCGGCAGCATCTCCGGCCGCGTGTTGCAGGCGGATGGAACCACGCCGCTGGAAGGGGCGGTGATTACGCTGGTCGAAGCCAACCAGCCGCGGCTCGACATGCTCACCCAACCCGATGGCAGCTATACGCTTCTGCTGGTTGCGCCCGGCACGTACGCGGTGCAGGCCTCGTCGATGGACTATGTCTTCCCGCCACGCACAGGTCTCGTGATCACCGTCGGCGCCGATCACACGGGCGTCGATTTCATCGCCGGCGACGAGACCATCCGGGGATCCGTTTACGACCAGGCAGCGGGCGTTCCTCTGGCGGAGGCCAGCGTTCGGCTGTTGCGCCAGGCCGAGGACGGCTCCCTGACTCCGCTGGCCACCACATTCACCGCAGCCGACGGAGGTTTTGCCTTTGCCAACTCGATCGCCGGTTCCTACGTGGTTTACGCCTCGGCGACGGACCACGCGCCGCAGCGGCAGGCGGTCGACCTGGCTGCCGGCGTCGTACCCGATGTGCGTTTCGATCTGGCTGCTGAACGCGTCTTGCGGGGAACCATCACCGGCGCCTCGGGCCTGCCTCTGGCCGCGGCGTTGATCCTGATTGCCGAGACCGGAGACGACGCGATCACCTGGAGCGCGCTGACGGACGAGGCGGGACAGTACGAAATCGCGCGGCTCGCGGCCGGCAGCTACGGCGTCACCGTGCTTGCGGCCGGCCACGAGGCGTATTACGTCCAGGACGTCGGGTTGAACCAGCCGGTCCACACCCTGGACGTCACGCTCGCCGCCTCGACGATCCGCGTGGCCGGGGTTGTTCTCAGCGCTCACGGCCCCGCATATCAGGCCACGGTGACCGCCTACCGCGACGATGGCAGCTTGTGCGGATATGCCGTGACGGACGTCGATGGCTCGTTCGAGTTGACAACCTTGGCCGGCGGTAATTATACGCTGTTCGCCACTGCGGCCGCGCATCGCCCTTCGACGGGCACTCCCTTGGCGGTGGCGCCGGCAGATGACCTCGATAACCTGGTGCTCGAGATCTCGCCGGTCGGATTGTCCGATCCCGCGCCGAACGAGGCGGAGGCCCGCGATGCGTCCGGACCGACAGTATCGCTTTCGCATTTCTTGAAGGATCCGCGGTTACCTGAATTTGAGCAGTACCGTGCGGGGCTCGCCAAGCTCCAAGCTTACAAGGGCGGGGATCCGACCTGCGTTCGAGCGAAAACGCAGGCTGCGATCCACTTTGATTTCGCCAAACTCGATCATGACTCCCTGAAAGCTGAGTTTGAAACGGCACGCCAGCTTGTCACACAATACAAGAAACTGGAGACGAGATTGACGAAACTGAACATGTTAGAGACGCCGGATCCGCTGACTGGCAAGCCAACGAGGGGTGAACTGCGAAACGTGGCGAGGGCAATGTGCCTTGTGCTCTGGTATTTGGGAAAACTCCAGGTAGATCCAAAGCTGGTAACATGGGATCAGTTTCCCGACATCACCCCATCAGATCTGGTTTGGACATTCAGCTGGACGGCGAAGCAAGCCGAGATCGAAGGGATTCTTGCCAAGGATGGACCGCTCGACCAGCTGACAAAGCTGGTCAACCGGTTTCAACGAGTCATCGAGGAGCATCCTGAAGGTTTCAAGGTTCCGATGTTTCCGAAGAAGCCGGTTTTCGTCGACCAGATCCGATTCCTTCTGATCAACAGCGCGATACAACAGGCCTTGCCGCGCATTGGCGACACGTTGCGCGAG
>Ga0351912_1225_pt1 | contig 11837 bp, 6 predicted proteins | sample TotcelHT113001M3_FD_206863 | JGI IMG/M metagenome (GOLD analysis project Ga0351912, IMG submission 206863) | Enriched cells from coal bed in the Powder River Basin, Montana, United States - Total cells T11 rep1 HSBNCT.T11.300.1.M3 ...
CGATGGCGCAACAGGTGGTGCCGGCGGCAGCGGCGGAGACGGCGGAGCGGGCGGCGATGGTGGCGGTGGAGCCGGCGGAACGGTCAAGCTGTACGGCTCGGTGGTCTACGGCGATGATACCTTCATCCATACACAAGGCGGCCAAGGAGCCTTGGGCACCGGCGAACGAGGACGCTTTATCATCGGCGCGAACGTCAATAACTTTGAGTTCGTCCAGATCAACGCTTCAACGGGGCATGGTCTGCTCCCGTCGATCCCCTTGCTCACGTTCCAGCCGCGGGTGTTTGCCCAGACGGAGACGTTTGCGGGCAGCCAGGAATCCAACCCGCACCTGGTCGACGACGCGGCGACTCCGTACATTCCCGGGCTGCAAGGCGGTGCTGCCGCTTACGGTTTGCTGGATATCAACGCCGCCGAACTGCTGAACGCGACGCTGTACGAGAACATGCCGGAGGACGCCGTGATGGCCGTGGTGCGTCTGGACGGCGGGATTCCCGGTCTGGTCGACGCCTTCCCCGGCTACGACCTGGTGTTGGTGACCAACCTGACGGCCGCGGCGATCCAGTTGCCCCACCTGGGCGTTGGACTGCTGGGATTCGAAACGCCTCTGCAACAAGGCGGCTACCAGAACGATCCCCTGTTCGGCGACGGCACGGCGGACCTGCTCGCGGAACTGGGCTCGGACCAGGTCTACGTGACCTTGGTTCCCGAGACCGCCAAGTATTTCACGGCCAGCGCCTCGATCGACGGCGTGGTGCATCAGGGCAAAGCGCTGACGCTGGACGACGGCGCCGTGATGTACGTGCGGCCGCCGGGACTGGTCGCGGTGGTCGATCAGACCGAGGATCCGCAGGGTATCCTGTTCGGCGACCAGACCTTCCAAGCCTTGGGCAGGGTCACGGTGACCGAGGATCCCACGGCGCTGGACGGCCTGAAATTGGAAGTCTTCCTGAACCAGTCCAGCGCGGGACTGGCGGCGGCCGATGCGGTGCTGCTCCGCCGCGTCGATCCCGTGCTGCCGGACTTGCACGTGCTGAATCTGCAAGGCAACCCGCTGGACAACCGGGCACACGCAATCTACATCCCACAACTCGAAGCGCAAGCTTCCCAACAGGATTTGGCCGCCGACGCGCCGCTGCCGCCCGACGGGCAATTGGACGCGGACCTGAACCTGCGGCTGCAAATCGTTGCCGCCGACAGCACGCGCACGTGGCTCGAGGTGGATCTGACCGCGGCGGAAACCTCGGGAAACAGCTCGGCCGCCGAACTGCACGCCCAGCTGTCGAACGCGATGGCCGACGCCTTGGCGGATGCCGGACTGGCCGACGCGCTGTCCCTGGCCGAGCAGGACGGCAGCCTGGCGGTGCAGGTCGCCGGAACAAGCGGCATCGTCGCCGTCCATGTGTACGGCGGCCGGCAAGTCGGCTTTAGCGACCTGCAAGCCACCGGCACGGATGTCGAATTCGATCCCAATGCCGCCCCGGTGCTCGCGCCGATCGACAACCAAAGCAATACGCCCGGCATGCTCGCCTTGTTGGGCGGGACGGCCGGTGTCAACATTCCGCACACCGTCAGCCTGCAAGTCAAACGCACCTATACGCTGGAAACCTGGCTCCGCGTGGACGACTTTGCCAACGCCTGGATGCCGGTCATTCAGAAGGCGACCAGCAGCGGTACGCCCACTCGCAGCCTATCGCTGTGGGTCAACGAAAACGGCTACCTCCATTTCACGTCCGCTGCGGCCTCCGGATACCAGTCGGTGGCCAATACGCCAGTCGGCTCCATCGAGTTGGGCGGCTGGTATCACTTCGCCGGCGTGGTGGATCGCACCAGCGGGCGGATGGAAGTTTACCTGGACGGCCAGCTGGTCGGCGTGGCGCTGAACAGCGTTCCCAACCAGGACGCAGTCGCACATTCCGCGCCGTTGCTGTTCGGCCAAACGCTGGAGGACCATAACGCTTATTCACCGTTCCGAGGCGTTCTCGACGAAGTGCGCTTGTGGGACATCGCCCGCCAAGCGGACCAGATCCAGCGCGATATGGCCCGCACGCTGCCGGCGGGCGAACTCGGTCTGGTGGGCTACTGGCGTCTGAATGAACGCTCTGGCGTGTCGGTCCTGGACTCCTCCGGCCGAGGGAACGACGGTTGGCTGCAGGGCTCGGTGTACCGCGAGATCGCACCGATCCATGTGGGTGCGATCGACGTCAAGACGGATCAGCTGTGGATCGAGGCGACCAGCAGCGATCCGGGCGTCACGGCCGTGGTGAACGGAAACGAATTGTACGTCTATCCGTCGGATTTGTTCAGCGGCACGGCGCGGATCACCGTCACCGCCTGGGACAGCAGCGGCGCTCCGTGGGACGGTCGCGGACGGTCGGCCAGTACCAGCTTTGAGTACACGTTCGACGCCAACGTGATCGAGGGCTCGTCGTTCCAGGACGCCGACGGCGACGGGATTCGAGATCCGGGCGAATCGCCGTTGGATGGCGTTCTGGTGTTCCTGGATGAAAACGGCGATTTCCTGTACGACCAGGGTGTGGAAACGGCGACCTATACGGACGCGCTGGGCAACTACTCCTTCGGCAGCTTGCCACCGCAGCTCGTGCCGTATGGTCCTGCGATATTGACGAGCGGCTCCCCGGCGACGCCGGATGGCGGCGTCAGCCAAACGCAGGGAAAGCAGGCGACGCCCAGTACGATCGTCACCACGACCGAGGCTTTCTTCGAGTTTGCCCTATCGCACAGTAAGTACCCCGATGAGTTCCTGCGTGTCAGCATCCAACTCACCGGCGAGTTGACTGTCGGTAATGAGAAACTGGAAGACCTGATCGCCGACCTGAACCGATTGCTCGATGAACAGGATCTCGGACCGTACCTGGATGCGAGGGCGGACGAAGAAACGCTGGTCTTCCAGCTGACTCCGTTTGCCTTCGACCAGTTCGATACACTCGAGGTCCGAGCGACGACGCATCGTGCGGTGAGCGAGTCCACCACGTTGGCCGACGGGACGCTGGTTTCCACGCGGTCCGACCGGGACGTCGATGGGGCGCTCGGGTTCGCTGCGACGACCTCGGCCACCAATCCCGACGAGCCGCCCTATGTCAAAGCCGACGATTCGACGTCCCCGACGGGCGGGATCGGCGAAACCACGGAAAGCGGCACTGCAAAGACGGAGACCGTGACGACGATCGAGCAGTGGGTGAACATCTGGACAGGCCGCCAGTCCGGAGTGCTGCAGCTGGATCCGGCGATCGTGGCCGACAACACGAGCGTCGACGACCTGGTCGACGATTTCGAGCAAGCGATCGCCACAGCCGGACTCGGCGGCGTGCTCCGCGTCGGCCTCGATGGCGGCCGATTGCAGTTCAGCACCACGGATGTTGGTTCCCACGTTACCTTGCAAGCCTATGATGTGTCACAGTCCACGATGGTGGCTACGACGACCTTCAGCCAAGGTCAGCAGGTCGTCCGCAACTTTGAACCGCTCACAGGTCCTGGCAATCTCGGTTTGGGACAAGGGTTCGCCTTCGGCACCGATCGTTCCTATGTCGTGGTCCAAGTGCCGCCGACCGGTTGGAAGCCCACCACGAATGCCATCGACACGCCACAGGGTCCCGTCGGTGTTCAAGCAGTGCTGTTCGACAGCCTCGGCCAGATCGTCACCGGACTTGACTTTGGCAATTCGTCGTTCAACATCGCGCCCAGCTTTACCGCGGGTGACGATCCGGTCGTCCTGGAAGACTCGGGCCCGCAAATGCTGCCGGCCTGGGCCACCCGGATCCTCGCCGGGCCTCGCGACGAAAAGGGACAGCTGCTGATCTTCGAGGTCACCGGCAATTCCAACCCGGCCCTGTTCGCCGCACCACCGGCCCTCGATGCGGCCACAGGCGACTTGAGCTTCACCCCGAACGCGGACGCCAACGGTTCGGCGGTGCTCACGATCGTCCTGCGGGACAACGGCGGGACGCTGGACGGCGGCCAGGATGTCAGCCCAGTACAGACCGTCACGATCACCGTCGCGCCGGTCAACGACGCCCCCGGCTTTGTGCCCGGCGGCGACCAGGCCGTCCTGGAAGACGCCGGCCCCCAAACCGTCATGGGCTGGGCCAGCGGCATGACGGCGGGACCGGAAAACGAAGCGAACCAGGTCTTGACCTTCCTACTGACCGGTAACACGAATCCAGCGCTGTTCTCCGCGGCGCCGACGGTCGATCCAGCGACGGGCAATCTGACCTATACCCCCGCGCCCACCGCCAACGGTTCGGCGGTGCTGGTCGTTGAACTACGGGACGACGGCAGGATGGATCACGGCGGCATCGACGTCAGCGCGCCGGCGACGGTCACGATCACCGTCGCGCCCGTGAATGACGCGCCCAGCTTCGCGCCGGGCGCACACCAGACGGTGCTGGAAGACTCCGCCGCCCAGACCGTCAGCGGCTGGGCCCATGGCATGACCGCCGGTCCAATCGACGAAGCGGAGCAGGGCCTGTCGTTCGAGGTCGTCGGCAATACGAACCCCGGACTGTTCGCCCAGGCTCCCCGGGTGGACGCGGACACAGGCGATCTGACCTACATCCCCGCACCGAACGCCAACGGTTCGGCGGTTCTGACAATTCGACTGCGCGACCACGGCGGAACAGACCACGGAGGGATCGAGGTCAGTGCACCGGTGACGGTCACCATCACCGTCACGGCCGTGAACGACGCGCCCAGCTTCCTTGCCGGCGGCGACCAGACAGTTCGGGAAGACGCCGGCCCGCAGACCGTGGCAGGATGGGCGACGGCCATCAGTGGCGGCCCCAGCAACGAGTCGAGTCAGACGCTGACGTTCCATATCTTGAGCAACACGAACCCTGCACTCTTTGCCGCCGCTCCCACGGTAAGCCGTCCGACGGGCAGTTTGATTTATACTCCAGCGCCGAACTCGCACGGTTCGGCCGTCATCACGCTGGCCTTGCGAGACAACGGCGGCACGTTGCATGGCGGGCTGGACATCAGCCAAGTTCACACGGTGACCCTCACCGTCACATCGGTCAATGATCCGCCCGTCTTCACCCCCGGCGGCCACCAGACGGTCTTGGAGGATGCTGGACCGCAGGTCGTCTCAGCCTGGGCCAGCGGCATCAGCGCCGGCCCGGCCGACGAAGCCGGACAAGGGCTGTCGTTCGAGGTCACCGGTAATACGAATCCGGGGCTGTTTAGCCTGTTGCCGCAGATCGATCCGGCAACGGGCGATCTCCGCTACACCCCGGCGCCCGACGCCAACGGCTCGGCCACGCTCACCGTGCGGTTGCGGGACGATGGCGGGACGGTCGACGGCGGCCAGGACGTCAGCGCCTCGCACACGATCACGCTCACCGTCCTGCCGGTGAACGACGCACCCTCGTTCAGCCCCGGCAAGAACCAGGTTGTGCTCGAGGACGCCGGCCCGCAAGTCGTGGCCGGATGGGCTGGCAACATCACGGTCGGGCCGCCGAACGAAGCGCAGCAATCGCCCGCTTTCGAGATCACCGGCAATTCCAACCCGAGCCTGTTCGCCGAGCCGCCGCAGGTGGATCCCGTCACGGGCGATCTGACGTTCACCTCGGCCCCCGACGCCGCCGGAACGGCCACGATCCGCCTGCGACTGGTCGATGACGGCGGCATCGAGCACGGCGGGCAGGATGCCAGCGCGGAATACGCGTTTACGATCACCGTCCAACCGGTGCCGGACGCGGGGGCTTTGGTCCTGACGCCCAGCAGCTTGAGCGTCCTGGAGAACGTCCCCGGCGCCTCGGTGGCCACGATCAGTATCGTCGACCCGGACCCGGGCGACATCCATTTCATCCAAGTCTCCGATCCGCGGTTCGAGATCGTCGCCGGCGAGTTGCGGCTGAAATCGGGACTGTTTTTGAACCACAACGCAGAACCCAGCGTCCCGTTGACGCTGACCGTCATCGAAGCCTTTGGTTTGCAGTGGGAAGAGCACCTGATCATCACCGTGAGGGGAAACAATCCTTGGCAAAACGCCGATCTGCGCTGGGATGTCAATGCCGACGGAATCGTAACGCCGCTGGATGTCTTGGTTGCGATCGTCGCCTACAACCTCGGCGGAGCCCGGCCTTTGCCGTACCCGCCGCCCAGTCCGCCGACAGCGTTCTTGGACGTGAACGGCGACACCTGGCACACCCCGCTCGATATCGTGGCGGTGATCAACCACATCAACAGGCGTTTGGACCTCGCTGCCGGAGAGGGCGAATCAGCGGCGGTGAACCAGGATCCCATACCAGCCACGGGTGACATTTCGGAACTCGACCACCCGCCGCAGTATGCCGCGCTGCCGCACGTCGCACCAGCAGCTGTTGCGCAACCGCAACCGCGTGGGGCCGTCGGCGAAACCGCGTGGAATACGGCTCAGCCGGTTCCCGAGCAGAACGCGGGGCGGACCAAGGCGGCACCGCAGCCCGAGCCGGTCGCCCCCAACGCCGCGTCGGTATTTGACGGCGACGCGTTGGCCGACGACATCGCTTCGATCCTCGACGATCTGGCGGCCCACGTGAACGACGCCTGGTCAAAGTACGACGACCCGTTCGCCCAATCGCGGTAGCGGCGAATCCGTATGCGTCAGGCGGCGCAGAGAAAAGAACCTCGCATGGTCTGATCCATCGGATACAGCCCTCGGATGCCTGATTCACCGGTCCCAAGAACCAAGTCGCCGACGGCTCTCTGGGATACTGTTTCGTGAAATGAGCTGTTGGGAAAGGGATAATACTTAATTCGAGCGACAGACGTACGGCTGTATAGCAGTCCAGATTTGTCCTTGACAAAAGCAGGTGCCCACTTCCAGTTGCCCTGCTCCTCGATCATTAAATCATTGAGGCCTTCGATCCTCTTGAGAAGACGTGTCTTTCCAGACCCATTTGGCCCTGCCAGCAATACGATTCGCTTAAGCGAGCGAATGTGCAGGGGCGGCAGCACATCCCCAAAATCGAATTTCCGATGATCGATGGCAACGATCCTCATGTCGGCACCTGCATCGTTTTGAAGATGTCCACCTTGGTTTCCAGACATCTTCGCAGCGACAGGTCGTTTGCGCCAAGCTCAAACCATCCGGCGGGTTTCTGGTAGAAATCGAGGCCGCGGCCGATTTTGATGATCCAGCCGTTGTCGAGGCGGATCTCGCGGTCGTGCAGGGCGCGGTTCAGTTTCACGTCCAGGACGATGTCCATTTCTAGCAGGCTCTGGGCCAGTTCGTCTAGCCGGGTCTTGGTTTCTGCGAGTTGGGTTTCGTCGTCGTAGCCGGTGACCAAGCGGATTCGCTTGACGGCCGACAACTTGACGACCGTTTCGCAGAATCGCACGAAGTTCTGGACCTGGTGCGTCAGGCGGATGTAGGGGTCCTCGACGATGACTTCCTTGGCACCCATAAGGTACGGGCCGATGATCGATTCGTAGCTCCGGCCGGTGTCGCCGTAGAGGATGGTGAAGTGTTGTTCCTTCGGCTCGGCGTCCGGAAGAAGGTCCGGCGGTTGGGACGGCGGCGTTTCGCGGTCGGTGGCAATCGCCGACGATTCAGCCAATCGCCTCGATGGCTTCGCCGCCGTGCTGGGGGCCGCTGCTGATTCGGCCGGCGCGGCGAGCGGCTGGCGGACGGGCTGCTGGGTGGCCTCGGCGTCCTTGGACTCCGGGCAGTAGACGACCACTTCCTGGCCGTTGGCCGTGAAGTACGACAAGCCGATATTCGCGAACTCGTCGTCCGGCTTGCGTTTGTTCATCTGTTCTTTGACTCGCCGCCGACATTCGACGGCGTAGGCCACGTAGTCGTCGAATTCAGCAGGCGCCGGCGGGCCGTCAGGGTGCAGGATCTTCAACAGGCCGCAGACGGTTTTCTTGATGCCCTTTTCGTCGCGGCCCTCGACGGACGAGCCCAGGCGAATCCGCTTCGTCACCTCTTCGTACCGGTTGGTGTGTGCCATTTGGTAGTGGAAGGCTTCGGCCAGATAGTCGGTGATGAAGCCGTAATTTACCGTCAGGAACTCGCTGCCAGTCTTCGGCATCTCCCAGCCGGGCAAGTAGCAGGCCAGCCGGTCCATGACGGCCAGGTCGAATTCCTTGGGCAGCGTCATGAACAGGTCGTGCTGGGCCGAGTGAACCAACTGCTCGATGGAGTGGTCGATGTTGCCGACGAAAACCATGCTGGCATCCGCGATCACCTCGACGCCTCGCGAGAAACGGCCGTTGGCCATGTAGTCCTTCATGATCTGGATCGCGTCCGGATCCCGGATTTTGATCCCGGCGACCTCGTCAAACGCGACGGCGTCCCAGAAGCCGACCACGCCGATGCGTTTGCGGGCGTTGTTATAGAACAGGGTGGCCTTGGTGGCCTGACCGCCGCTGAGCAACGTGGCGTAGGGCGAGAACTCGCTGAAAAAATACGACTTCCCGGTGCCTCGAGGGCCTAGTTCGATGAAGTTGAAGTTGGCTTCGACCAACGGAACCAAGCGAGCGATGAAGTGGAACTTGCGACGCCTGGACAGCTTCGAGGGCTCCAGTCCGATTGACCGGAGCACCACATCCATCCATTCGTCACGGCTGAACGCACGGCGGCCTTCGGCATACCGCTCGAAGTCGAACCTGCTGAGTTGGATGGGTCGCAGGTCTTCGATGTAAAATGCATAGTCGTCCTCCTCGACCTGGTTGTACCCGATGGTGGTTTCGGCCCAGATGCCGCCTTCCAGCAAACGGTTGTTGTCCCGGTAGAACTTTTCGGCGATGGCGATCCGCTACGAGTTGAAGTTCTCCAGGGCTGCCCAGTGGCGTTTCTCCCGCTCCACGTAATTGACGTGGATCTTGTCGATGAACCGGTGCTTGCCTTTGGTGGCTACCTTGGATTGCGCGGCATTGGCCTCGTCGGGACGCACGTAGTTGTCCTGCAGGGTGGCCAGCACGGCTTCAATTCCCGCCTGAATCTCTGCCGCCTCTTCGGTGGCGCAATACCTGGCCAGCAGGAACTCGAGGACGAAAGTCGGTACATTGGTCCCCGTCTTGATCCGATGCAGGAGGTCCTTGCGGACGGCCTTGCCGTCGAAGTGTTCGAGTAGTTTTCGGTCTAAGGAATCCATGTGTTTTTCGCCCTCTGCGCAACGGTCACATTCTCCGATGACGAGGCCCCCGGCTTCACGCCGGGGGATACGTCACCTTCGGCCCAGGACGACCTCCGCCACAATTACCCCCTCTCCCGCCGCCGGAGGCGGCGGGGAAAGGCGGCTGCGCGTCCTGGCTTGGTCGAAGGTGATGCTCCACCGAGATGAACTCGGTGGCCTCTGGTCGTGGTCGTGCCACCAAGATCAACTCGGCGGCCTCGTCCCGCGTGCTACACCGTATAGTCGGTCTCCAGGTCCAGCTTGTGGTAGGTCGACAGGGTCACCGGGTCCAAGGCTTTGACGGTGAATTTGCCTTCAAAGTCCATTTCCATTTTCAATGTGACCTGCGCCGTCTCGCCGGACCGTAACGTGAGGGTCCGTGTCGCCGGGTTGACGGGGCCACCGGCCTTGGCCTCACCGACCACTTGGCCCTTCTTGTCGTGCGCCTCCAGCAGGAACTCCAACTCGGCTCCGCCGGAGAAAAGGTCCGCGCTGCGCACGGCCACGTCAATAACTGGCAAGAGCGTCGTGATCCGTTTCGCGCCCCGCTTGTAACTGAGTGTGACTTCGAGTTGTTTGGGCTCCTTTGCCGGACGGGCTCCCAGCCGTACCGTGATCACCGGGACGACCGTCTCTTGCAGGGATGCGCCGCCGTGGAAATAGGTGTGCCCGGCGGCGTAGGCGACCAAGGCTCGCGGACCGGCAACCTGGGCGAAATCGCCCCGCACTCCCAATCGCTCGACGGGCAGGACGAAATTGGATACGTTTCCGGCGCCGGAGCCAACCAGGCAACGATCGTGGAAATTGACCCAATGTCCGGTCGGCTTCGATGCTACATCGCCGGCCTCTGCCTGGGTGTTCAAGAAGAACCCGTGGTCCGAAGCAATCACCACCTCGTGGAATCCCAACGCCGCCAGCTTGTGAATCGCCATCCGGATTCGCTTCAGGGTATCGTACACGACCCCGAGCGTGGTCTCCGGCGTGGATTCCAGATGGCTATCGATGGTCGTGCTGCGAAGCACCAGCAACTCCACGGAATCCTCCGGCTTGAACCTGCCTTTCGTGAAGTGCGGCAAGGTCGTCTCTGCGAATCGTTGGCCATACCGCTTGCGGAGCAATTCCATGCGCTGCGTGACATTGGCCAGGAGCAGCTCGTCCAACGCCGGCACCGCCTCTCCGTCACGGTTAACCAGCTTCAGTCCGTGCCCGGCTCCGGGCAGCAAGCTGGCCATGCCGACGGTGGTCACGCTGGGCAGTTGAGTGAACGCCGGGTGCGTTTCCACTTGACCATCCTCGGCCAGTTGCTTACCAAGGGCGACGCCCAGTTCGTAGCGGAGCGCGTCGACCAATACGAACGCCACCCGCCGGCCGCTTTCCTGGAGTTTTGGGCTAACCAGGCGGTCGAACACGTTCGCATTGGAGAGCCTGCCGACCGGAGGCCAGCCTGCCGTCTCCAAGTGCTTGATGAACAACTCCTGCACCTGGCTGGTGAGTTTTCGGTAGGCCGTCTGCGCTTGTTGGATCACGTCTTTCATCCGGCCGCTGACGTCCAGATAGTCGTTGACAGCCTGTTCGAATTCTCGCTGCTCAGCGGTCGCGGCGCCGGCACGTACACCAGCAGGGCTTCCAGTGTCGAGTTCGGTTCGCCCAGTGCCTGCAGCGTGGCGATGGCCTGCTCGCGGCTCTCGATGCTGCTGTCCGTGGCGTCAACGACACGCTGATTCTCGGCCGCCAGTTGCAGGCACAATTCCCGATACCGCCGCTGCGGATCGTAGACGACCAACACGCCGCTTTTCTTCAGCCGCGGCAGCAGAATCTCGTTCTGGATGAAGTCTTTGATGCTCATCGTGTCCCCGTCAGCCCAAGTGAACTTCCCAGTGGCCCGTCTTCTTGGCGCCCACGCGCCGCAGCAGTCCCCGCCGTTTCAGGGCCTGAATATGGCGCATGACCGTCGAACGGCCGATCCCAATCTGCTGGCCCAGCTCGTCGTAGGACCACTCCGGGTGGCCCAATAGGGCATTCAGCAACTGGACCTCGATTGGCCTTAAAGGTTCACCGTCGGGCGATCGATGCACCTTGCTTTCGTCCAATGGACCAGTTATAGGTTCATTTCCCCCGGTTTGTAGGTTCTTTATAGGTTCATTTTGAACCTTTTCCAAGCGGACTACGGCCAAGAACGTATTTGCGTCGCGGTCATCCGTGAACTGGATCGCGGGCCATTCCGCCAGCGCACGCCGTACGCCCGTCCCCAATCCGCGGTAGGGCAGCAGGCCCTTGGACGCGAACGAGGTCAGGATTGGATTGCGGATGACCGAGTTGCCGGCCAGGATTTTCTCGACGGTCAGGTGGTTGGGCAGGCTGCCAGGACTGATAATTTCGACGCGGTCGTCGAACATGAACAGCCGCACGGGTGACTCGATGAAGTAGTCGCGGTGGATCAGGGCGTTGACCAGCAGTTCTTCAAAAACGATGGCGGGGACCAGCGGACGCCCCGGCTCATTCACGCTCCGCGTCCCCTGCACCTTGGGAAGGTTGCGCAGCACGAAGCTCAGCGCACCATCGAACATTTCCCGCAAGGCACCGGCGAAATCCTCGCTGTCCAGGTATTGATGAGACGAGATCTCCGTCCCCGGATAGCGCACGACCTTGACCACGCTTCAGGCTCGTTCCCGCGACGCATCGATCCAGATGGAGGCTGCCCAGAAGGATACGGTC
>Ga0351912_1149_pt2 | contig 11758 bp, 12 predicted proteins | sample TotcelHT113001M3_FD_206863 | JGI IMG/M metagenome (GOLD analysis project Ga0351912, IMG submission 206863) | Enriched cells from coal bed in the Powder River Basin, Montana, United States - Total cells T11 rep1 HSBNCT.T11.300.1.M3 ...
GCCTGCACCGGACCATCCGCGTCCCAGATGCGGGCATAGTCGGCACCCAGTCCCAGGACGTGCGTAAAGCCGATCTGTTGCAGCCGGTCGGCCTCGCGATCCACGCCTCCGTAGATCCCCCACATCAGGACCGGGAACTGATGGGCCGGACGCCGCGGCACCACACGCAGCGAGAGACGCTCTTCGAGCGATTCGCCCTGGGGTTCCGGCAACTCGAGCCGGGCGACCAACGCATACTCGTCCGGCCGCAGCGATGTGTCGACCGGGTACTCGACCGCCTGAGCCTGGCCCGGGGCGAGGTCCTGCAAGGCGAAGGTCTGCTCGGCAATCCCCTGCAGGGAAACGTGTACCGCAGCCGTTGCCAACGGTTCGCGTCGAAGGTTGGTGACGGCCAATTTCAGCCGCACGTTCGGTTCGTGGCGGACGAACACGCGGCGGTCGGAAACCTGCTCCAGCCGCACGCGACGAAACTCGCGGATGCCGGACGTGATCCGCACCTGGTCGATGAAGCCCGGAAAGCCGTGAAAGTAACTGCCGATGCGGTCGCCGATCGACAGCGGATGCTTGCCGGCGCTGAGCGCCTTGCGCGCCGGGAAATCGCCGCCGCCCCACGAGCGGCCGTCCAGATAAAACCGTCCGCTGCCGGCCCCGTCGTATGTGAACGCGATGTGCCGCCAGCGCCCCGGCTCGAACCGCGCCGGCTGGGAATAGTACGTCTGCGAATCACCGCCGAACCCCAGGTTGGCGTGCAACGCCCGATTGCCGCTGCGGTCCGCCGCGCCCAAGATCAGCTGATAGTCGTCGTGGGCGACGTACTTCTTGTCCAGCAGAAACGATTCCGGGTAGGTTTCGTTCAGCTGCTCTTTCGGCCGGATCCACATCTCGATCGTAAACGCGCTGCTTGGACTGAGCGCCGGATGGGATGGCACCAGCGCCCGGTGGCGTTTGTCCTCGACCGGCCAGCCGGCAAAACACTCCAGGCAACTACCAAAGCGGCCTTCGGCGGCGATCCCCGCATCCTGCAGCGTGGCGTCATGCCCGCGTCCCGACGCATCGGCGGTTTCCGCGCCGGCATTGAACTGCCACAAGCCGATCACATGCGGCCCGGTCGCGTCCTGGCCCGCATACTCTGCGTCCCAGGGTTCACACAGCGAGACCGTATCCAGCCCCCGCGCGGCGGTTGCCGTCAGGCAGGCGGCCAGAATGGCGATCACGGGCACCGCGGTTAACAGGATGCTCCGTTTCATGGGGTGTTCCTTTGTCGGCAAGGTGCCAATCGTGACGCCGCTCGAACGTGCCGTCGTTGAACGCTGAAATAACGCCCAGGTTCGATGACGTTGATGTTCGGGCTTGCCGGGTCACCTGTCAACACCCCTCGCGGCGCTCGCCCGCGCGACGTTCCTCTTCGCGCCCGACAGCCCCTTGCAACCGCCCCTTGCAACCGCCCCTTGCAACCGATCCGTTGCAAGGTCCGCCGCCACCGTCTACATTGAACGGCTGGCTGAGCCGGTTTGCAGGCTGGCCGCTGCATCGTTTTCCTTCCCTGTATCCCCTGAGGAGTCCCCTGATGAGTCAAGTTCCTTCGTCCCGGCGTGAATTCCTAAAGCGTTCGGCCGTCGCCGCCGGCACGGTCGCGACCCTGCACAGCGGTCTGGCCCGCAGCGTCCACGCGGCCGGCAGCGATCTGATGAAAATCGCGTTGATCGGCTGTGGCGGCCGCGGTACCGGCGCCGCCAACGACTGTTTGAATGCCGCGAAGATTCTCAACCAGCCGATGAAGCTGATCGCCGTGGCGGACGCGTTCGAAGACCGGACCCGCGGTTCGCTCGGACACCTGCAAAAAGCCTGGCCGGAACAGGTCGACGTCCCGCCGGAGCGGGTCTTCGCCGGCTTGGACGCCTATCAAAAGGCCCTCGAATGCGGAGCGGACCTGGTCGTCATGGGCTCGCCTCCTGGTTTTCGTCCCGAACAGTACGCGGCGGCGATCAAGGCCGGCAAGCACGTGTTCATGGAAAAGCCCTGCTGCACAGACGCCCCCGGCTATCGCCAATTGGTCGAGGCCAACAAGATGGCCGACGAGAAAGGACTCAAGGTCGTGGTCGGCCTGCAACGGCATCATCAGGCGGGTTACATTCAGGGGATCCAAGAGATCCACGAGGGCAAACTGGGCGACATCGAACTGCTCCGCGTCTACTGGAACGGTTCGGGCGGTGGCGCTCGCGATCTGGGCCCGCGCCCCCAGGATGATCCCAAGGAGATGGAATTTCAGATCCGCAATTGGGGCTGCTTCCGCTGGTTGTACGGCGATAACATCGTCGAGCAGCATGTCCACAACATCGACATCGGCAATTGGGTGATGTGCCAGGACGGCGACGCGCAGAAGGCGCATCCGGTCGAGGCCAACGGCATGGGCGGCCGCGTGAACCGCGGCAACTATGGCGACATCTTCGATCATCATTTCGTCGAGTTCACCTATGCGAACGGCACGAAGATGTACAGCCAGTCGCGCCACCAGCCCGGCACGTGGGATGCGGTCAGCGAATACGTGCATGGCAGCAAGGGACAGCGCGGCGTCGCGACCGGCGGCGGGCCGAATCTGGAAAGCGGCAACCCGTATGTGCAGGAACACGTGGAATTGATCAAAGCGATCAAGAGCGGCGACAAGCTGAACGAGGGCTGGTTCGGCGCCGTCAGCAGCATGACGGCGGTCATGGGCCGCATGGCTACCTACTCGGGCGTGGTCGTGAAGTGGGACGACGCGATCGCCAAGGGGCCGCAAGAGAGCCCCGAACGGTTCGCTTGGGACGCGGTGCCCCGCCACGTGCCCGGGGCCGACGGGTTCTACCCGTTCCCGATTCCCGGACAGTACAAGCCGTTCTAGCCGCCGCGGCGTACCAGGGCAGAAAAACGTGGGTAGCAGCTGGCTGAAGCATGGGCGGCAGAACGATGGAAAGAGCTTCGCCTTTGGGGTCCGAGCACAGCCGATTTGCTCGGACCTCGAAGGGGAAGAGGAGAGCCTTGCTTTACTCGTCGGACTGCGGTGTGTCCGCTGCCGCCGTTTTGCAGCGTTCCAAGGCCCACTCGCACGCCTCTCGCACCAGCGGCTCGGGATCGTCCCGGCCGCGGGCGAGGGCCTCGGCCAGGCCGGGATCCCCCTGATTTCCGGCTGCGATGGCGACGTTCCGCAGCAGGCCGCGCCGTTTGGCTCGCCACAACGGCGTGCGGCGGAATCGCTGGCGAAAATCATCGTCGGTCATCGCCAGCAGATCGGCCAGCGATGCCGAATTACTGCCTGCGGCGGGGGCGAACGCGTCTTCGCCGCTGATCGGCGCTCGGCGATTCCACGGGCACACTTCCTGGCAAATGTCGCAGCCGAAGATCCAGTCCCCCACGCCGGCTCGCAACGGCGGCGGTATCGTGCCGCGCAGCTCGATGGTCAAATAGCTGATGCACCGCGTCGCGTCCAGGACATACGGCTCGGCAAACGCCTGTGTGGGGCAAGCGTCCAAACAGGCTCGGCACGTGCCGCAGTACTCGCCTTCGTGCGGCGGATCGTAGTCCAGTTCCAGGTCCGTTAACAGCGCCGCTAGAAGGAACCAGCTGCCGGCGTCTCGATGGATCAGCATGGTGTTCTTGCCGATCCAGCCCAGTCCGGCCAAACGGCCGAATTCGCGTTCCAACAGCGGAGCCGTATCGACCACACCCCGCACCGACGCGCCGGAAACCTGCTCGGCGAGCCACCGGGCCAGTTCGCGGAGCCGCTCATGAATCACATCGTGATAGTCGGACGTGCCCCAGGCATAACGGGAAATGCGAGCCTGTCCGCTCTGGCACGGGACCGGCTCGTCCGTGCGGTATTGCATCCCCAGCATCACCAGACTGCGGACTCCGTCCAGGATATGGCGGGGATCCGCGTAAGCCTCCCGGCGGGCCGCCAAATACTGCATCTCGCCCGCGTAGCCGGCGTCAAGCCAAGCGTGAAAACGATGCAGGCCCTCGGGGGTAACCGCCGGGCAGACGCCGACCAAACCGAAGCCGGCCTGCAACGCCCTCGCTTTCAGGCCCTGTGTCAACGATGCGGCCGTCAAGCATTCGCCCCCTTTGCGTCAAGAGTCCGCATTTCCGGATTTCGTCGCCATTCTACCGCGCCTCGCGCGACAAGGGGACGGGGGTCGTTTCTGAATAACATGAGCCAGTCTCAGCTGGCCGTAGCGAGACGCGCAGCGATTCGTGACTCAAACCCTGGAGGGCTGGCGGTACGTGATCAACGTCACCTGCTCGTCTACCTGGCCTTGTCCCGTTTTGGCCGCCGTCCCAAGATCTCGCAGCTGCCCATTGGCATCCAGCGGGACGTCAAAGCGTTCTTGGGCAGCCAATCTTGTCGATCCTGTTGATCCTGTCCACATTATCCCAATCAGACCACTTCGGAGAAAACCGACCGGCGTGAATTGTTGTGGAAAGCAAGACAGGATGTACACAATTGACAGAATAAGAGCCCGGAGAATTCGGGAACCGGAGATCGCCCGGCACAAGACGGCCGTTCGGCGGCCCAGCAACATGCTCCGAATCAGTCGGCTTCAGCCGACTCCCTGTCTGCCACCAGTTTCCAACTGGTGGTTGGCCTGTTCCGAAAGGGAGCCGAAAAGGGGGGAGCCGAAAAGGGGATAAGTCCAATTTCGTTGGTTCCCTGGGACGCTCATTGCTTCTTTCGCGGTCGCCCTCGGGGGCGCAGCGTGAACTCCAAGCCGAGTTGCTTGGCGGTGCTCTGTTGCCAGACCTCGTCTCCGAACGGGCCGCCGCATCGAACCGACCTGCGCATGGCGTCCAACTCGCCTTCGGTCTGAACTGCGTTCACCAGACCAACCCAATTCCTCCGACGCAGTATCGGCCAGTCGCACAACCGCACGGTCTCCTGCAAACGCTGCCGCCCTACCCGCTGCGCCAGGCTGCACCACCGCCACTGGTCGGCTCGCTCTGAGGCGCCAATGTTGGACAGCAGACAATAGGCCAACACCCGCATCGGCGCGGCCTCCTGGGTCTGGCCGAACAACCATCGGAAGGCGGCGTAATCGTCTTCGTTCCCGAAAACGGTGCGCTGGTCGTTGCCACGATTCAAAACGTGGAAGATCATCCCTCCCGGCGCGACTCGTGCTGCTCTGGAAATGCGAAGCAGATTACCACAAGCATCCGCCTAAGTCAGTAATGGGACTTATCCCCTCCTGCCCGCGCCGACGACCAGCAGGCCGTTTTTTCGGGGGCGTTCGCGGCCGATCGGGTTGGGGAAACCGGGCCGCATTTCGCCATCGGCGCGTAGCGGCCTCGGACCGGGTGTGTGGCGGCAAAAACCAGAAGGTCGCCCGGAACGCCTTTTCCGCGCCCTGCGGTGTTGGCGACGATGCAACGCAAGCGGAAATCGTGTAGAATCAGTGGCGAACCGTGTGAGAACCGTTCGCGGAGGGAAACGACCATGGCGAAGATGATCGAAATCGACGACAGTGCCTACGTTCGTCTGGAGCAGGCACGCCGTCCTGACGAGGACTGGTCGGCGCTCATCCGACGTTGCGTGCGGGTTCGGCCGTCCTACGAGGATGTCTTGCAGAAACTGCGAAGCCTTGATGTATCTCCGGAGGCTTTGGACGCCATCGACGACGCCGTGACTCGCCGCCGACAGGCTGCCCCGTCGCGGAGAACGTCTTAGATGGCGATCCTGGACACGACCTTTCTGATTGACCTGATGAAGGAATCCAAGGCCAATCGTGCCGGTCCGGCTACGGCGAAACTCGGCGAGTTGATGCAGCGCGGCGAGGAATTGCGGGCCGCCGTGTTCACGGTCGGTGAGTTGTACGTCGGCGTCGCCAGAGGATCTCAACCGGACAAGGAGCGGCAGGCCATCGAGGCGTGCTTGGCTGTGCTGGAGATTGTCGGGTTCGAGGAATCGACGGCGCGGATGTTTGGCCATCTGGTAGGCCAATTGGAACGTAAAGGCCAAGTCATCGGTGACATGGACGCCTTGATCGCCAGTGTGGCCTTGGAGCAGGACGAGTTGTTCGTCACCCGCAACACGGGGCATTTTCAGCGCGTCCCCGCTCTTCGGGTCGAAGAATATTGAAGAGGCAGGACCGTCCGGGGCGAGTCGCCGCCGAAACTTGGGAAAAGGGAGGAAATGTGAACAGGGATATGCGCTGTTTTTAAGGGTCGATGTTGCGTCTGTGAAAGGACCGGAAAAGACCGGAAAGGGGAACGACGAGCGCACCGCGCTGTCGCGTCGGTCTGCCGGGTCCTGCCTGGTCGCTGGCGGCAGCGCGTCACGATCCTGGGGCCCCGGTCGAATACATACGTGCGGTCGGCTTCCACCGCCCGATCCGGCACGGCTCGCTCATCGTTCTCCCCGCCGCCATCGGGCGTGACGTCGATGCGGGCCGGCACGAACTTGGCCACTTCGAAATGCGTGTGCAGCCGCAACTTCACCAGGCCGCTGCCCGTCTCGTGTTTGAGCCCCATGGCTTGGACCAACAGCGGCAAGGCGGACAGCAACGTGCCATCCACCAGCGTCAGCGTGCCCGGCACTTCAGGCCCTGCAGATCGGAGGCCATGATCGGGCGGCGTTTGGGCCGGCCGCGTCGTTTTGCGGGCGGCTCGCCTGGCTCCGTTAAACCGAAAGAAAGCATAATCAGAAAGGGCTTGTCGAAGACCAAGACGTGTTTTGTCGGGGGCGATGGAGGACGTCCTCCGCAGCCGACGAGGGATATGTGGGACTCGGAACGCAGCCGGACTCCCTTCTCGTCGAATTGGTATCTTATATTTTGAAGGGCACTTAGGACCTGTAGGTCGTCGGCGATCTTTGGATTCTTGTGAAGTAGTCGCTTGCCTTCGAGTTCGGTATATCTGCGTGTAATGTCGAAGTTGAGTTTGGGTATCCGGCTTCCGCGTCGGACAGTTCTTCACCTGTCATGCATTCTACCGCGTGCAACACTCCACCATTCATCGCGAGACCATGTGCATGAAGCAAGTCTGCAAGAGCGCGATCCCCAGGCAAAGCTCGAAGCGGGTCTTCGCCACAAGCCCGATCGGTTCGGCCATGTCGTCTCCCAGGCTAACGGCAACCATCACCGAGTGGCCGCCAAAGAAGCTTCTAAAGTTGAGCGAGGCCGACCGGCCACTTCGGTGCATGGTTTTGTTCGTCCCATTGAGTTGCCCCGCCGAACTACCGGTCCGGTGTTGATGGAATCGTCGGAGGTGACGAAGTTTGCGTGCTCTGCACCGGAGTTGGGAACACTTTGCCATCCAAATTGGGGTCAATTGGCGGTGGAAATGTCTCACCCGGTTTTACTCGACGATAAGGTAAAGGATAAGGATTTGGCACTGGCGGTACGCCAGTTGTCACCGGAGTTGGGGACGAAGCCCAAAACGAAACATATGTTTTCAAACAATCAAAAAACATTGGGGAACGATTTGCGGAGTATGACATCGGAAGAAAAACCGTAGATTCTAACGAGGTCGCTGTTGATCGAGATAGCAAGCCACGATCGACCAATAATGCTACCGGGCCGACAGCAAGCTGGGAAATCGCAAATGCGGCTAGGATGACGGAAACGACTTCTACTGGATGCGAGTACATCCATTTACTTTTTACAGCGTTATTGGCAGTCATTTAGTAACCTCCATCTGTTTACCGAAAGGACGAACGAATAGCAACGACTGCGGTAACGGGGCCGCCGCCAAAACATTTTGATTTCATAACCCGCGTCATCGGCGGCTCCCGTTCACCGCTTGGTTATCGGGCGTATTCGAGTCGCTGAACGATCGTCGTCACGTTATCAGATTCGGCATACTGGGATCTAATCATGTACTTGCCGGCGGGAAGATTGATCTCGATCCTTGGAGCAGTGTCACCGACAAAAGTGCATGTGTCCATCAGCGTGTAGTCCGCTGACTGTGCGTCCCACTCAATCTGTTCAGTCCAGTTGTTCGTTTTGGATATAGCCTTGGCAAACGCAATCAATTGTTCAAGCGATTCCGCTCCGACCCACCGAATGAACAAACCACCGTCTTGGTCTGGCAACCAGTAGATGTCGGACGGGAGATCGCCAAAAACGATGATTGGCGCTCCCCAAGGCCGGATGATACCACAATAGTCATTCACTGAGCATGCAAGCCGGTATAATCCTGCGTCGAGTGTTGGTTCATTGCCGAGTTCAGTGATCCAGCGGTCCACATCTCGTGTTGGTAGCAGGACTCTCGGTCCTCCAAGGCTGGACACATGCTGCATTTGATTAGCCCGATAACACGATACTAATTATCGCCAACAAAACCCCTGATAACTCGATTATCAGCGGGATTATCAAGCCTGATTGATAACATTATCACCCACTTTACAGGCACGCAAGAGGGGGTAGTAATTTACCTGGTGATAATGCGTGAAAAGCCTATCTGGCCGTAAAGGTAGGCAATTTAGGCAGTATGCATCGTCTCAAGAAGGCGACACGAGTGCGTGTGCGACATAAGGCGTTGGAGACGGAGCGGGCTTATGTGGGCTGGGTCGAGCGGTTCATTCAGCATTACAAGTTCCCGGATCTGGCGAGCTTTGGCGAAAGGGAAATCAAAGCATTCCTGACCGATGTGGCTGTGGAGAGGGACGTGACCGCGGGGACGCAGAACCAAGCCAAGTGCGCGCTGCTGTTCCTGTATCAGACCGTGCTCGGCCGAGAATTGGGGTTTTTGGACGTGGGTCCAGCGACCAAGCCGAGTCGGCTGCCCGTGGTCTTGAGCCGGCCGGAAATCGGGCCGCGGTTGCCGGAATTCCGGGGGTTGCGGCTGCTGATGTCCGCAATAGCATCTGCACGAAACACAAGCTGGCAGGAACAGGGTACCTTCAAAGGTTCTGCTGTTGCGCATGCGGCTGAGTGGGCATTTATGCGTGCCAGTGCCTTTTCGAGTGCTCCGGATCCCAGCAACGCCCGCCACGAGGCAGCGGCAGTTCGCTGGTCACTGCAGGATTGCCGTATTGCCGCGAGTTCAATCTGCTGGCGGTGGGGATTCCTCCGGTAACCTGGGTTAAATCGCCTTAAAGGCTGTGAAAAAATCGCCTTGCAGGGTCGGGCGGGACGCTTTTGCCGTCCGCAAATGGGGAGGTGCGACGGGACGGTAACGCTTGGATTGAACCTTTGGCATCTGGGGAATGGGGGCAGTATCGTCGGTCTCGTCGCATAATGCCTAAGTCGGCCAAAGTTGGAAACAAATCCGCTAGCGAAGTGGTAAAGGGCTGGAATCGCAAGCCCCAGTCTTGGCGGCTTTTTGGCCATATTTATTGCTCCACCATGCTTGCATTGGTGGGAGCCGCCGACGATCATATTCGGCTATTCTGATGGCGGCTCTGCCGGCATTAAAGACGGGTGCCAGGCCAGTGACGATGGACCTTGGAGGGTGAATAGTGGCTGTTCTCCCGGTTGATGTTGATTTAGCGTTGGGTGACGACCAAGGCGTAGATCTGGCGTTGATCCAGTGGCACACACCGGTTCCGGATCCGACTGCGCAAGATCTCGCGATCGCGGCATACATCGCGAAGGGCAAGGAGGGTATCCTCAGTGAGCTCATTGCCTGGCTAGGTGATGACCCTCGGCGGTGCAAGACGTACCGGCCCTTGTTTGTTGTGGCGCCAGAGCTTTCGCTACCCTATTCTTTAGACAACAAGTTAATGGAGTTGGCGAGTAGCGTTGAGCGCCCCGTCGTGATCATTGCTGGTTTCGAATACCTAGCTTGGGAGGATTACCAGGCTGCCGTTAGGCGTTCCAAAAACCCAGGCTCTGAACGTGACTGGCTGAACAACCCCGATGCTCGGCCGTACGTCAATGCAGCGAGGATCCTCATACGCGATTCCTCCGGCACCATCAGTCAATTTGTCCAACCCAAGCAATACCCCGCTGACCCTGAAGCCCACTTGCTTCCCAAAGGGTTGCCAGCGATTCTGTTTCGCTCGCAGGCCGCACCAGGGCAACGAATTAACTTCGCAGCTCGCGTCTGCAGCGACCTTTCACATCCAGACAAAGCGAGGCAGTTCAGACGTGATTGCGCATTGGCTGCTCCCGCTAGCCCTCTTGATATCACTTTTGTCCTTCAGTGCAATGAGGACCAAGCCGCAACTCAGTTTTTGCAGTCGATCCAAGCTTATTTCGAGCCACCCGTAGCCATGACAGAGACGGACGTTGGCTGCCTCGTCTTCGTAAACAACGCAGGGTCAGAGAGGGGTAGTTTACAGCAGTTCGGGTATTCTCAAGCGTTACGTCACCTATCTGTTATCGACGAACGCACGTTTTCAGACCGTGCTTGAAACACCGAATGACGATTTGCGTCACTTTCTGCGCGAGTGCGGGGCAGAAATCGCGTTCTTCGCGGAAGGCTGTGAGGGCAAGGCATCGGTGCAACAGGACTGACGCGTTTCCTATGCACGTTGACGCATAGCGACGCGTCCGCCGCTAGTATTTGAGAAGATACTTTCTCGATGACAATGATGCGGCCGGATTCGACTTCTGGTCATCTCGATACGGGATGCTGCCGCCGCCGCTCATCCCCAGAATACACTCACACAGCGTTTCGACCCCCTACCCCCCTATCAGTAGCCCCATGTCGCGAGTTACATGCCCCCCGCACGCGAGCTGCTTGCCAGTCAAAGCACTGCCATGTCCGACCAGCCAACCACTAGCCGCAGTGAGGGCGCTACAACGTCGCTGAAAACGCGCCAAACGGCCAATCCGTTCCGCCTGTCCATTTCCAACTGCAAAGGAATTTCGGACACTCCGTAGAAATCTAGCTGGCGAAAAAAATCCAAAATTATATTACGCACGTCCCCAGCTAAACGGCCTCAATCTGCGTCACTTCCAAGTAAAGGCCGTCGGACCGATCCTGACACTTCACCTCGCGAATCACGAACCGCATGTCCGGATAGAACCTGCTTTTGCGAGCTGCCAATTCGAGCACCTTGTCTCGCGTATCCAGGTCGGCTTTCCGAATCCGATGGGTGGGGCACTCGAAGCGCTCAATGAATAAAGCAATCATTTCCTCCGCTTCGCTTGGCCCGCGTACGGATACATTCCACGCCACCATAGCCAGCGACAGGAACAGATGGAGGTCCTCGCGGTTTGTTGCGGAATTGATGAAATCGCCTCCCACATCCTTTAAGGCGGCGGTCACGTCGAGTTCCGGTGATTTCTGCTCGGGTCTGTCAGCGGTCATGTGTTTGGTTCGTGGTGCGTGGGCGCGTGGGTTTCAAATCTGATGTTCCGGTCCCGCAAACAAGCGTCGCGATACGCCTGATACGCTGGCGAATTGCAGGCTCTCCGGCTACATCCTATGCCGAGCCTTGGTTGTCGTCGATGGACCCCCCCCTGGCCGGGTGGATACCCCGCCACTCCCTGGCTGCGCCGCAAAGGGCGCTACAAGGCCGGCTAGCGTGCGATTCAGCGATGGGGTGACCAACACACGCACCGGGCATCCAAATGCGTCCAGCGCTTTTCTAGCGCCCCTTCTGGGCAAATGCGCTTCTGGACGGTGCGCAAGCAGTAACGCCGGCGAATGGGAGAAGCTGGTAAACCTGCTTTGCAGCATTGAAACAGGTTTTCTTGGTTCCGCAAATGGTGACGGCGGGAAATCACAACGGCAAATGGGGACGGCCGCAAAACAAGGACTGCAAATGGGGACGACCGCGGAGCCACAACTGCGAATGGTGAAACCCGAGAAAAAATAACAGCAAAGGTAGACCGGC
>Ga0351912_1265_pt1 | contig 11694 bp, 13 predicted proteins | sample TotcelHT113001M3_FD_206863 | JGI IMG/M metagenome (GOLD analysis project Ga0351912, IMG submission 206863) | Enriched cells from coal bed in the Powder River Basin, Montana, United States - Total cells T11 rep1 HSBNCT.T11.300.1.M3 ...
ATTCATTGGAGCCGAATATTACCGTACCGAATAATACGGTTTCGTTATCCATAAAACCTGACGGGACGGTTTCGGCAAAACTCTCGAGTCAATCTGAACCTCAGCAGATCGGAAAGATTGAATTGGCTAATTTTCCAAATCCAACAGGCCTTAAGTCAATGGGGAAGAGTCTGCTCATGGAAACAGACGCAAGTGGTGCGCCAACTACCTCAAAACCCGGAGAAAACGGGCAGGGTACGTTGTTGCAAGGTTTTCTTGAAATGTCCAATGTGAATGTTATGCAGGAGATGATAAACCTTATTGTAGGCCAGAGGGCTTACGAAGTAAATTCCAAGGCGATACAGGCAGCCGATGAGATGCTTCAGATGGCAAATAATGTAAGGAGATAAAGGCAGTGAATAGTGAAAAGGAAATATTGAATAGTAAAAAAGAAGAATCAAAGCAGAAGGAGATGCAGTGAACAGTGAACAGTTGAAAGTCAAAAGTGAAAAATTGAAGGAACACGGATATATGAGAATAAGATTTGTTTTATATCTGCTGCTGTTCACTATTCACTTTTCACTATTCACCGTCTGTGTTTCTTCTGCTTCTGAGACGTCAAATATTGAGGTAAAATTAAAGGATTTCATAAGAAAGTTCTATAGTGAAAGGGAAGACATTTATATAAAGTTAAACCATATACCAGATTCTCTGAAAGATAAATCAAGGGTAAAACATATTAATTTTGCAAAAATACCCGATTCAAACGGCGATGGAATGTGTTTGGTAGAGGTTGATGAAAAAAATGGCAGAACAAAAAATGTGTACGTGTCATTCAAGGTAACAAACAAAAAGAAAATGTTTATTTTAAAACAGAGTGCAAAGAAGGGCGATATTCTCCGTTCCTACGATGTTTTTGTTAAGGAAGTATATATGAACGGGAATGGAGCGGATTATCCATTAAGAATGGAAGATGTGGCGGGCAAGGCGCTGAAAAGAGATATACCTGCCGGTACAGTTATTGCCAGCCATGTTTTAGAGGATTCTTTTGTTGTACAGAGAGGGGATACTGTCAATATTGTGGCGGAGAATAAGAAACTTTTGGTTCAGGCAAAAGGAAGAACTCTCGAGAGAGGAAAAATGGGTGATACTATCAGGGTAAAGAATTTAACATCCAATAAGGAAGTTGTTGGCAGGGTAGCCGGAAGCAGCACTGTAAAGATTGACTTGTAATGGAGGCAGCATGAAATTCAGAGATTCTGGAGTTTGGATTGCGGATTCCGGATTTATTAATATAAAAATATTGGGTATATGTCTGATCATGTTTTTAGTCCTGTCCGGTTGTATGGGTACCGAATATACATCACGGATCAGAAATGAACCCTTTAATATTGAAAATGTATTCAGACAGGCCCCATCACAGCAAGTTAAGACAGAGAACAAAAGTGGAACCATATGGCCCGGCAGCCGCAGTGCGAATACATATTTTTCAGACCAGAGGGCAAGTATGGTAGGCGATATTATAACGGTTGTAATTTTAGAAGCATCCAAGTCTAACGAAAAAGCTTCAACTGATTTAAAAAGAACAGGTGCCGATGTGGGCCTTGGTGTACCAAACTTTTTTGGCCTGGAAACAAATAAATTTCCTTCAAGTATTAACCCGGCAAGCATGGTTAAGGCGACTGTCAAGAATGATTTTAAGGGTGAAGGCGAGACTATTCGCGATGGTAGTTTATCAACCACTATATCGGCAAAAGTCGTTGAGGTAATGCCGAACGGAAACCTCGCAATTGAAGGAAAAAGAGAAATTTCGCTGAATAATGAAAGAAAGGAAATTTTGTTTCAGGGAATAGTAAGACCGAAAGACATAGCTGCGAATAATGCGGTCTTGTCAACCCAGGTTGCCGATGCAAAGGTTATTCTTACAGGCGTGGGCGTAATCGGAGAAAAGCAGTCTCCCGGATGGCTTGCAAGGATTTTTGACGTTGTATGGCCATTCTAAAAATACAGTGATGAGTGATGAGTTATGAATGAAAAGTTAAAAACGAAAGAATACAGGCGACAGAATACAAAAGAAAGGACAAAACATTCAGCATTCAATATTCAACATTCAACATCGTTCTTAATCCCCCTATTTACTGCTGTTTGCTGTTTAATACTGTTTCTTACACTGATGGCGCAGCCGTCTGATGCTGCCCGTATAAAAGAACTTGGTTATATAAGTGGTGTAAGGGCAAATCAGTTGATAGGCTATGGACTTGTTGTGGGGTTAAATGGTACCGGAGATAAAGCCGGTACGGTTTTTACAAACCAATCGCTTGCAAATATGCTTGAAAAAATGGGGGTCAGAGTAGATCCGACTGCCAGCAAGGTTAATAATGTTGCTGCTGTAATGGTGACGGCAGATCTGCCGCCATTCAGTAAAGCCGGCAATAAAGTAGATGCCATTGTATCATCCATAGGGGACTCGAAAAGTTTGGAAGGAGGAATCCTCCTTGTCACACAGCTTAAAGGCGCAGACGGTGAAGTCTATGCTGTAGCTCAGGGGCCTATGGTTGTGGGAGGTTTTTCCAGTTCAGGCCAGGGTGCCACTGTGCAAAAAAATCATCCTACCGTGGGAAGGATTGCCAATGGTGTTACAATAGAGAGAGAAATCGGCTACGAGTATGTTAAAAAAGAGTCAATCATAATTTCGTTAAAAACTCCTGATTTTACAAATGCAAGGAGAATTGAGGAACGAATAAACACTGTTTTTCGGGATTCTTCTTATGCTAAGGATGGCGGTACAATCAATGTGACAATACCGGATACTTTAAAGCCGAATCCTGTAAAGTTCCTTTCAATTATAGAAAATCTGGAAGTAAAGCCTGACGCCCTGGCAAAAATTGTGGTTGACGAAAAGACAGGTACGGTTGTGATCGGCGAGAATGTCAGAATTTCTACTGTTGCGATATCTCACGGTAATATAAGCATCCAGATAAAAGAAGACGAAAAGGTAAGTCAGCCGTTGCCTTTTGCGCCTGCCGGTGCAGCGACTGTCAGAACGCCTGATACAAAAATAAAGATAGAAGAAGAAAAAGGACACTTTGTTTTAATGGAGGGAGGCGTTACCATAAAGGAGCTGATTAACGCCCTCAACTCTATTGGTGTTTCAACAAGGGATGTGATAGTGATACTCCAGACTATTAAAGCAGCAGGGGCTTTACATGCAGAACTGGAAGTAATATGAAAAATGTTAAAAATTCAACATTCACATTTTATGGTTTAAAATCTATGATTAAAAGCGGGGTTAATTTATGAGTGACGGGATAAAAATGAATTTACCGGCTGCTGCACAAAGCTCTTCATTCTCCGGCTATGGCGCGCGGGTTATTAACCGTGAGTCTCAGAATAAGGAACAAAATATTGAGAAAGTGGCGCAGGACTTTGAATCATTTTTGATTTTTACTATGATGAAAGAGCTTGGAAAAACAACGGAAAGCTCTAAAAAAAGCTATGCGGAGCAGACTTACATGTCAATTATGTATGAAAAAATGGGAGATTATCTTTCCAGAAAGGGATTAGGGATAAAAGATATGCTTATTAAATACGCAGAAGATAGAAATATTAAAGTTTTAAAGGAAAGGGGCGATAATGTTGTTAAGTAAAAAAGGAGGTATTTTATGAAAGTATTGAACGATAAGAACGTCGGTTTACTTGATAATCTTATCAAAGCTCCTAACAACAAGCCCTTGAAAGAAAACGCAGCTGCCGGAAAGGGTGGTAATGGTCTGTCCGATAAAGTAGAGTTGTCGAGCAGAAAGCAGGAGATTGAGACGATTAAGGAAAAGGTTATGGCATTGCCTGTTATCAGGCAGGAAAAGATAGATCAGATCAGAGAGGCCATTAAAACGGAAACATATAATGTAAAAGGCGAGCTTGTGGCAAAGAGTATGCTTAAAAGCAGCCTTTTAGATGAGATTTTTTAATCATGGACGGCCGGATAGTATTTGAGATAACCCAAAAGGAATTGATCATGCTAAAGGACTTTTTAAAAGTTCTTAAAGGAGAAAGGGATGCCATAATCTCTTTTTCTCTTGAAGGGATTATAAGGGAAAACAACAGAAAAGAAGAATTACTGAAAAAAATTGAATACCTCGAAAATGAGAAAGAAAAAATACTAAAAGAGCTCCCCGAACAAGACTCAATATTCAGTAGCGATAGATGGGCATCTTTGTCGCGGGATATAAAGCATACAATGAAAGAAATCAATGTTGCTTTAGGGAAAAACATGAAACTTTTATCGTTTTCAATGGACCACGTCAGGTCGTCTATTGAAAATGTTGTCGGTTTTATAAATAAAGCCACTTACGGGAGAAAGCAGGAAGTATTATCTTTTTTTCCTTCGAGGGAAATATAGATGAGTATAACTTCTATACTTAATATCGCGAAAAATGCTCTTTCTGTAAATCAAGCTTCTGTTCAGGTTACATCTCATAATATCTCTAATGTAAATACAGAAGGTTATGCCAGACAGGAAGTTATACTTGAAGAGGAAGCGCCTTCGCTGATCGGCACCGCTTTTCTTGGAAACGGAGTCAGGGTGAGCGGCGTAATACGATATTACGACAAATATCTTGATCAGCAGATATCTAAAAAAAATACCGAACTTGGAGAGCAGCAGGTCTATAAGAAATATTTTAAGCGAATCGAGAGTGCTTTAAATGAAGACAATACGAAACTTACTGAAAATATTACCTCGTTTTTTAATGCATGGCAGGAACTTTCCACAGATCCGCAGAGTGTTTCCGCGAGAGAAGGCATAGCTGCGAGTGGTCAGAACATGAAGCGCTCGATAAACAGCATATACAATGGATTGAAGGATATCCAGATAGAGTTGAACAACAACATAAAAATGGAAATAGCCGATATAAACAGGATTGTTGCTTCAATTGCCGATTTAAATAACAGAATTTTTGAGGGCAGTTCAGGTTCGAGCGAAGCAAATGATTATCTGGACAAGAGAACTCAGTATGTCAAAGAGCTCTCAGGCAAAATTGATATCATATCCTTTGAAGACCAATACGGACGAATGAGTGTTCTGACATCCAAGGGCAAAGCCCTTGTAGATGGAGGAAATTCATGGGAACTCGGAGTAATGAACGATGACGAAACAGGGTTCTATAAAGTGGGATGGAAAGACTCTTCGGGAAATCTGACCGACATAACAGATGATATCAGCGGGGGCAGTATCCATGGATTAGTAGAAATGCGTGATGGACAGATAAATGATTTTATAACGGATATCGACAAACTTGCAGAAGTGATTATCACAGAAGTGAATGACATTCATACAGCAGGTTATACTTTAAATCATGATCCCGCAGACCTCAATGCGGACGGTATTCCTTTTTTTGAAGAGATTACTGAGAATTATGCAAAGAATATTGATCTTTCAGAAAAGGTCAAAACAGATTTGAAAAATATTGCTGCGTCTTCCGGAGTGGATGCTGCCGGATCGCCTATCGGAAATGACATAGCCTTGAATATTTCAGCCTTAATGGATGAAAATATATTTAACGGCGGCACATCGACTATCGTGAATTATACATCATCTATTACGAACAGGATAGGGCAGCTTACAAAAGGAGCAAATGACTTTGCTCAATACAGCGAAGATACAATGCAGGCTATGGAAAAACAGAGAGAAAGCGTGTCGGGTGTGTCTCTTGACGAGGAAATGGCGAATCTTATGAAATATCAGTATGCCTTTCAGGCATCCTCAAGATTGTTTACAGTCGCTGATGAACTTTTCCAGAGCATATTAGAGGCGGTTAGATGAGAGTTGGCGACAAAATAAGATTTGATTTTTCCAAAAAACAGCTCAGCAGCATGAACGAGAAGATTGCCGTTCTTCAGGAGCAGATATCTTCCGGAACGAAGATACTACGCCCTTCCGACGATCCGGTCATATATGCGCGTAACGTTGAGATGACCTCGGAAAAGGACATAAACACACAGTATAAAAGGAACCTCGACCGGCTCAACGTCTTCGCAGGAACGTACGAAACAGTATTCAGCAGCGTGAAAGACCTTTTGAACACGGCAAAACAGTTGGCCGTAACCCAGGGTTCGGACCAGATGGATGCGGCCAGCAGAGAGACTGCAGCCGTACAGATAGAAGGTATTATAGAGAATCTCGTAACTCTGGGGAATACAAAGGTTGGAAATGCCTATGCTTTCGGGGGAAAGAGATCGAATGCGGCCGCCTTTGTACTGGACGATACAGACTACTCAGTCACCTTCCAGGGGACTGATGATGTTCAGGAGGTTTATGTTGACGGAAACACAAAAGAGAAGCTGGGCATTTCCGGGAAGAGCGCTTTTTATGACGGGGATACCGCGAGCGTTTTCGGCGCTTTAAAGGAACTGAGGGATGCGCTTAAAAATAACGATGGAGACTCCATCAGAACCGCCATAGGCAGTATCGACAAAGCGCTGGATCTGACTGCGAACAATGTGGCCTACATCGGGACTTACTCAAGTACAATAACTACGCTGACAACGCAAAACGCGACAAAGGGAGACCTGCTGACGACTACGATGTCCGATATGGTAGGTGCGGACATGATACAATTGGTTACTGAATTTAATATGCTCTCCAACGCTTATGATGCGACAATCTCCTGTCTGTCAAGAATAATGAAAATGAGTATTTTAAATTACTTAGGATAAGAGGCTGAATGCTTGTTCTTTCAAGAAAGAAGAATGAAAGTATTGTAATCAAAGGCGATAACGGTGATATCAGAATCGTTGTTGTTGAGATCGACAAGGGAAAAATCAGGCTTGGCATAGATGCGCCCAGGGGATATCCCATTGTCAGAGAAGAGCTTGTCCATGAGATCAAAAATGCCAACAGGCTGTCGGCTTTCGATAACCTCGAAACCATAAGGAGACTGATAGAGGATAATAATGAGTGAAACCAGGCTTAAAGGGAAGATCATCGGATTTGAGGAGTATGAAGAGTATGCGATGGAAAACGTATTCGGGGAGGCATCACCCTTTCGTCTGCTGTCATGCGGGGAGGCTTCACTCTCCTTTGTAGTGGTAAGCCCTTACCATATATTTGAAGATTATAGTTTTGAACTGGAAGGAAACGTTTTAAAAACCCTTGAAGCGGACGAAAACGCCATAGAGAACGTAGCGGTGCTTTGTATCGTAAGGCCCGACAATCATATCCTCTATGTAAACTTGAGGTCGCCCCTTATTATTAATATAAAGAACGGTTTTTTTACACAGATCATTCTTCAGGACGAATCCTACGGGGTGTCCGTTCCAATCGTTGCAAAAAAAGGATAGATAGTACGTGTCAAAATATCCCACCCTTTCTGTCTGTATGATAGTAAAGAATGAGGAGGAGAATTTACCCAGGGCGCTTGCCTCTGTAAGGGGTGTTGCCGATGAGTTCATTGTTGTTGATACGGGATCAAAAGATAGAACCGTGGAGATAGCGAGGAGTTTTGGGGCAAAGGTATTCCACTTCGACTGGTGTGATGATTTTTCTGCAGCAAGGAATGAATCCCTCAGGCATGCTTCAAAAGACTACATTCTCTGGCTTGACGGCGACGATGAATTTCAGTCGAATCATCCGGGTGAATTGAGAAAAATCCTGAAAACACATCGGGGGAAAGCCTTCCATTTCATGGTGCAACTGCTTTTTGAAAACCGTAAGGATGAGTATTATCAGGTACGTCTGTTCCCCAGGAGAAAGGATATCCTCTTCGAAGGCAGGGTACATGAACAGCCCAATTATTCGCTGAGAAGATCCGGCATACCGACCCTTGCCACTCAACTCCGTATAGTGCATCATGGTTATAACAGCCCGGATAATATTGTGCAGAAGCTTGAGAGAAACCTCAAAATACTGGAGGCGGAACAGGCGGAAAAGAAAGGAGATATTATCGTAAGGTTTTTTCGGGCCAAGACCAATATGGGGCTACACAGGGTTAAAGAATCCGAGATGCTCTACAAAGAAATTATCGAGGACGCAAAGGAGGACAGGTTCTTCAGAACTACTGAATACTGGCGGATATCTTATCTGGATCTGATCAATGTGCTGGCTGCCCAGGGCAGTTACGGGGACGCAAAAACCTATATTGCGGACCTGAAAAGCACCTTCGGGGCGGACTTTTTTTCCTATTATTTCCTGGGCAATATTTTGATGCGCGAAGGAGATTACTCAAATGCCCTTAAAGAGCTGACAGCTGCCGAAAGCGCCGGTATTGAAATGGGTACTTTCCCTGTAAACAAGCCCCAGATGCTCGCAGGGCTCCATGCTTATGCAGGATTCTGCTGTGCCAAGGAAGGGCGAAGACTTGATGCGAAAGAGTATGCGCTGAAGGCATTTGAAGAATGTGGATCTGATCCGCATCTGCTTAATTCAATATCCGATACATTCATGATACTTAGAGACCCGGAGAATCTGACCGCCGTGCTCTCCAAAATGATGCCCGGCACCGGCAAGTATCACTACAAGAAAGGGATGTGCCATATATACCGGGGGCATATGGCCGATGCCGCCTCTGAGCTTGAGACAGCCTTAACATTGGGCCAAAAGACAAGAAACTGTCTGTCGGCTCTCATGCTCTGCTATGAAGAGCTTAGCCTCTTCGATAAGGTCATAGCTCTGGCGTCAGAGTGGAGACCTGTTTTTGACCATGATAGCGAACTTTTGAAAAGACTGCTTACGGTCTACATAGATACTTGCCGGTACAAAGAGGCATCCGGGTTGCTGGATAGGCTGAATGGTGAGAAAGATATTGAAATGAAGGCCGCGGACGTCTATATTGCAGCCCTGAAAGACGATTGGGAAAAGATGCTGGCATGCTCCCTGGATCTTTTTCATACCGTGGTGCCGGACAAAGATCCGTCCCTGGAGGATATCATCAGGTTGGACCAGGAGCTTATTCAAAATCATGAAAAGAAAGCTGCCCATTATATGCAGCAGAGTATAGCTTTATTTGCCGCTAAATCCCCCTTTTGATAAAATTCTTAAAATATTTCTTAAGATTTTACATCAGTAAACGATAATACATTCATGAGAGACAGAAAACAACAAAGGGAGGTGAAAAAGTTTTTTATCAAAGTCCCTCAAAAAAATATGGCATGATGCCAAAACAAAAAAACAAGGAGGTTTACCATGGCTTTTAGAATTGCAACCAACTCAGCAGCAATCAACACACAGAAATACTTATCAGCGAATCAGGCTACACAGGACAAGGCTCTACAGAGACTCTCTTCAGGTACCAAGGTGGCTTCAGCTAAAGATGACGCTGCAGGCGCGGCAATCTCTTTTAAACTGAATGTAAAAGCTGCATCCCTTGCCAAAGGTATTGACAACGGCAACCAGGCTATCGGCATGCTGCAGACTTCAGAAAGCGCGATGAACACAGTCAGCAATATCCTCTTACGGTTGAAAGAGCTTGCTACACAGGCTGCATCATCGAACACCGTGGACAGGGATAAACTCGAAACGGAATCTAACAAGCTCGAAACGGCACTCAACAACATCAACACTTCCACCAAGTACGGTGACACGTCTGTCTTCGGCAATTCCGTCTTTACCTTCCAGCTGGGTGATTCGAACAGCACATCTGAACAGGTAGCTTTCAGCCAGGTATATGTCAGTGCAGCATCCGTAGGCGCTACAGCATTAGACGGCAGCGGCATGGCTTTAAGCTCTGTTGCCAGCGCCCAGGCATATATTACTGCTGTGGACACTGCCATTTCCTCAATCAACACGAATAAGGCAACCATCGGTGCTACAATGAACCAGATCCAGTTCCAGGTTGATAACATGACATCCATGTATGAGAACACAAAATCTGCAAATTCGACCATAACCGATGCGGACTTTGCAGCAGAGATGGCCGACTTTACCAAAGGCCAGATACTGCAACAGTCAGGTATTTCGATGTTGTCTCAGGCGAACCAGGCGCCACAGGCGGTGCTATCTCTGTTGAAAGGGTAAAAATTAAGAATACGCTGCCCCCCTCGCAGTAGGGGGGGCAGTCAAAAAAGGTATGTGATGCCATGGATATATATATTCCGAAAAATATTTCCGGCGTGAAGACGCAAGTCCCATCTTTACATGGCAAAGTCCCAGCGAAGGATGTCCCGGCGCCACATAGAAACGAAGAATTAGCAAAGAATGCTGAAAAGGTGAAAAAAGAAACCATGTCTGTTAAGGCAGTAAGAATGAATTACGATAGCGATATTGACAGAGTTGTTATAACGGTTGTTGACAACGAGAGTCAGGAGGTCGTCCGGCAGATCCCGGAGGCTGACTCAATAACTTTTATGAAAAGATTTCAGCAGATTATAAACAGAACAGCGAATAAGAGGGTGTGATTATATGGCCGATAGTACAGCGATCAGCAGCACTACAAGCCCCGTCACTACAAGCCCCGTCACTACAAGCACTAATACAAGTACTACCAGCACCAGTAAAAGTTTTCAAGGCGCCGGATTAACAAGCGGTATAGACTGGGAGACCCTTGTCGAGAAGACGATTGAAGCCAAGAAAACTGCTATGGAAGCCCCTTATACAAGGAGCAAAACAGACTATCAAAACAAGCTCACCGCCTGGCAGTCATTTAATACATCTCTTTCTGCTCTGACCACGCTGATAAACGATACGGAAAAGTTCAACTCCGATGACGGCTATAAGCTTTTCTATTCCTCTCTTTACTGTACGGATTCGGAAGTGAAGACTGCTGATGTGATGAATGTTACTGTGGACACCGCAGCCGGTCCCGGTACATACTCGGTGGAGGTCTCTGCCCTTGCAAAAGCTGAAAAGATAAACTCCGATGTATTTACTTCAAAAAATACGGCCCTGGGCATTGCGGGCGATCTTGTGGTAAACAACAAGTCCGTCAGCATACTTGCCACCGACACCCTTGCCGGGGTGATGACCAAGATAAACGGCGTAGGCTCCGGCATTACGGCGGCAATCATCGGCGTTTCAGACACTGAATACCGGCTTACCCTCCAGTCGGACGCAGAGGGCGCAGAGGGTATGTCACTGAAAAACGGGAACGACTCTACTGTGCTGGAACAGCTTACACTCCATACAGGCACGGAACAGCTTGCCCATGCCTCCGGTTCTGACGTGTTGAGCGACACATACAGGGATAACACGAAAGAGGCCGATACGCCTGACAAAACGATCAGCACACTCCTCGGGCTCAGCGATCCCCAGTCGGGATTGGTGACGATAAAGGAAAAAAGCTACACGATCGACCTTTCCACAGCTACGCTTAACTCCATCGCCGCTGCCATAAACGCCGATCCCCCTTCGGGTACTGTTGCATCCGTTGTGAGCGTAACCGACGATGACTATGTAACGACCTATAAGCTGAAGCTTACAAATGTGGGCCTATCGGACCTGACCGATCAGAACAATGTACTGGAGACACTGGGCATACTTGAAGGTACGAGAAAGAATGTGATAACTGCAGGCCAGGATGCCTCCCTCAAACTGGACGGTTTTTCGATTACATCCAGTTCAAACGCAGTAACAAAAGCGATAGAAGGGGTAACGCTCAACCTGGCGGGTACGACCGCCACAGGCACGCCCATTCAAGTCAAAATCTTAGCAGACAACGATGTTTTGATCGATAAACTTACTACTTATATCGGTGGCATTAGTGATATACTCACTGCCATAAAACA
>Ga0351912_1007_pt1 | contig 11355 bp, 10 predicted proteins | sample TotcelHT113001M3_FD_206863 | JGI IMG/M metagenome (GOLD analysis project Ga0351912, IMG submission 206863) | Enriched cells from coal bed in the Powder River Basin, Montana, United States - Total cells T11 rep1 HSBNCT.T11.300.1.M3 ...
GGACGGCTGCCGGCGGTGCTGTATCTGTGCGGACATTCTAAAGGGAAAGTCAATCCGCCGTACCAGGCGAACCCGCGTTGGTTCGGGCAACACGGTTATGTCGCCCTGGTGCTGGATCCGATCCAATTGGGCGAGTCCCAAGGGCTGCACCACGGCACGTATCGCGAAGGGCGTTGGGATTGGCCCAGCCGCGGCTACACGCCCGTGGGGACGGAAGTGTGGAACGCGATGCGGGCGCTGGATTATCTGGAAACCCGCGACGACGTGGATTCCGAGCGGATGGGGGCCACGGGGTTGAGCGGAGGCGGCGTCGTGTCCTGGTGCCTGGGCGCAGCCGACGAGCGGGTCAAGGTCGTGGTGCCGGTCTGCCAGACGGGCAGTACGGAACACGTGGTCGTGGACCGCGCTACCGACGGCCACTGCGATTGCGCGTTTTGGATCAACTACTACCGCTGGTGCTGGCCCGACTTGGGTGCGCTGATCGCTCCGCGGGCGCTGTTGATCGCCTCCGGCACCGAGGACGTGCTGTGGCGGCCTTATGCGTTCCGCGACGTCGCCCATCGCATCCGACACCAATACGCGGCGCTGGATGCCTCCAGCCAGTTCGACCTGGTCGAAGATCTCGCTCCGCACGGTTACACGCCCAAGCTGCGGCAGGCCATCTTTACGTGGTTCAACACGCACTTGAAGGGCGACGCGACGCCCGTCGAGGATGACGTGACCGAGTTCGTCGAGCCGGAGGAGAACCTGCTGGTGTTCGGCGGCACGCTGCCGCAAGACGACCAGATGCGGCGGATCGACACGTTGCTGGTCAAGCGCGCGGCCCTGCCCGAGGTGACCGACGCCGACCAGTGGCATGCCTATCAGGAGGCGGCGCTCGCCCGGCTGCGGGAACTGACCTTTCGCTACGTCCCGCGGGACTGCACGCCGCGCCCCCGAGATGTCCGTCACGACGGCAGCGAGCAAAGCGGGACCCGCTTTGCGACCCACGAGTTCGACACGGCGGACGGGCTGACCCTACGGATCAAGACCATGCGCCCGCAAGACGCGGCCTGGCCGACCCCGACCGTGGCCTACGCGATCCAGCCGGACGCGCGCAGCACCTTTGCAGGCGGCAGTTCCTCGCGGCCGGCAATCGGGCCTCCGTCGGCGACGGCCGGGGTCGAGGTCCGCAATACGGGCGTCACCTCCGTCGGCCCGGGGTACCTGTGGACGCTCCGCCGCGTCTATCCGCTGCTGGGCCAGACGCTGCCCGAGCGGCAAGTCTACGATCTGCTGGCCGGCATCGCGCTGCTGCGGCGCGACGCGGTCACGGGCCCCGTGGCCGTATTCGGCCAAGGCGATACGGCGCCGCTGGCCGTCTATGCGGCGATCCTCGATCCAAACATCCGCGAAGTCATCCTGGCCGATCTTCCCGAAAGCCACGAGGATCCGCTCACCCCCGAGTTCCTGGGCATTCTCCGCGTCGGCGATCTGCCGCATAACCTGGCGCTGCTGTATCCGCGGCCCATCACCTTTGTCGGCACCATGCCCGCCGCCTACCAGTGGACGCGGCAAGTGTACGAAAAACTGGGCGCGGCAGATCGCATCCGGGTGATCCCCAACGCGCGTCAGTGGCAGCCGCAGTAGCAACGGCCACGAAATAACTCCCGCGCCCCGGTGAGCCTGCTGATGGGAGGGCCGAAAACGACGGCCCTCTGCGTTTCTATCCCGGCGCTTGGGAGTGGCTGTCCCAAGGCGATCACGGCATGGCTGCCTGGACCGCGGCCAGCACCTTGGCAGCGGCTTGGTCCGGTGGCTCGTGCAGGAAAGCTCCCGCCGCCGCCTTGTGCCCGCCGCCGCCGAATTGCTCGGCAATGCGGCTGCAGTCCACTTCGCAGCGGCTGCGCAGACTGACTTTGCACCCGCCCTCGGGCTGCTCGATCGTGATCACCGCCATCTGGGCGCCTTCGATGGCCAGCGTCATGTTGATCACATCCTCGGTATCGCTGGGCAACGCTCCGGCTCGGGAGAAATCGTCCTTCAACACGTAGGTGTGTACCAGGCGTCCGTCGCGCTCCGACTGGACCCGCGACAGAATCACCCCGCGCAACCGGACGCGGCCGATCGTGTCGCGTTCGTACAGCTGGGCAAAGAGTTCGTCGGGACGCACGCCCGCGTCGATCAAATCAGCGGCGGCCCAGTAAGCCGCGGCGCGGGCCGAGGAAAAGCGGAACCAGCCGGTGTCGGTGGCGATTGCGGCAAATAGCGGAATGGCGATCTCGGGGGTTAGCGCGACGCCCAGTTGCCGCGCCGCCTCCATCACCAACCGCCCCGTCGCTTCGACTTGCGGATCCTTGAACGACAAAGCCTGCAAATCGTCCTCGCTGACGTGATGGTCCATGATGATCTTCTGCGCCGAACTCGCCCGGACCACCTCGGCCATCGGCCCCAGCTGGGCCCAAGCGCTGGTGTCCAGGATCACGATCGCATCCACCGGCGGCAACTGGTCGATGGCCAAATCGCGGCCTAGGGTGCGGATCCTTTGCCGGGGGTCGATAAAAGCCAGATTCGGGGGCGTCGGATGGCCGTTGACGATCAGCACCTCTTTGCCGAGCGCGTCCAAGACGCCCGCCATGCCCAACTCGCTGCCCAACGCGTCGCAGTCCGGACGGATGTGGCTGGTCAGCAAAAACGTCCGCTGCCGACGGACAAGTTCCACAAAATGCGGCCAGTCAATGTTCATGATTTCGCTTACCCCCTCGAGGTTGAATTCGTGATCTCGCAGACCGCGCGAATGTCCACCTGTAGCTGGTGTTTCAAGTCCTCACTAGACGGGAAAGGCTGAATGTCGCGTAAACGGGACAAAAAGTCAACCTCCAAAGGCTGGCCGTACAAGGAGCCGGTGAAGCCAACCAGGTGAATCTCGAATTTGAAACCGTGCTCGCCGAACGTCGGATTGGGGCCGATGTTGACGGCCGCCGGCCACGATTCGGCAGCGGTGTACGCCCGGCCCGCATAAACGCCCATGCCGGGAATCAGCGTGTCCACGGCTTCGAGGTTCGCGGTCGGAAACCCCAACGCCCCGCCGCGGCGTGCCCCGTGAACGACCATCCCGCGAGTCCGATAAGGCTGGGTGAGCATCGCTCGGGCAGCATCCACGTCGCCCAACCGAATCCGCTCGCGGATGCGGCTGCTGGAGACGAGGCCGTCGCCGACGGTCAGCGGTTCGACGATGTCCAACACGACCCCCGCCTGGGCACACAACTGGTCCAGAACCAGAATGTCTCCAGCCCGATCGCGGCCGAAACGAAAATTGGGGCCCTCCACGACCGCCTTGGCGCGCAAGCACTGCAACACGACGCACTCGAAAAACTCGCGGGCAGTCAGACTCAACAAGGCCAGGTCGGTGGGCTGAATGACGACCGCGTCGACTCCCAAATCGGCCAGCAAATCCGCCTTCCGCTCGGCCCAAGTCAGCGGCGGCGGCGCTGCATCGGGTCGCAGCAGCACCACGGGATGCGGCTCGAACGTGAGCACCGTCGCCGGACCGCCAACCTCGTCGGCTTTTCGCCTCAACCGCTCGATCAGCCGCGCATGCCCGCGATGCACCCCGTCAAAGTTTCCAATCGCCACCGCTCCGCACGTCAGGGCCGCAGGAACGTCCAAGAGGGAACGAATCGGATGTTCCCATTCGATCCGCAACCGCGCACAGCCGGCACCCGCCGCTCCATTTCGAGCCACTGTCTCGTCTCGTCCCACTGTCTGGTCGCCTCGTCGTGCCACCGTCCCCAACTCTCCCATGTTGCGGTCCCCAAGTCCCGTCATGGCCCGGCCCCCGCCGCGCGGTGGATTTCAGCGCGGAGGCTTTGAAACGCCTGCGGCAGATAGTCGACCAGATCCCGCGCGATCAGCGAGACCTGGCCCAACTGGTCCGCCGCCAAGTCGCCAGCCAGACCATGAAGGTACACGCCCAGATGAGCGGCGTCAAATGGCGTCAGGCCTTGACAGACTAGCGCCGTGATGATGCCCGTCAGCACGTCGCCCGATCCGCCGGTCGCCATCCCCGGATTGCCGCTGGTGTTGACCGTCACCCGTTGGCCATCGGTGACCAAGGTGCGGTGGCCTTTGAGCACCAGCACCCAACCCCGCCGCGCAGCCAACACGACGGCCCGCCGACAGACGTCTTCCCACGGCACGCGAGAATCCGGCTCGCCGCTTAATCTGCGGAATTCTCCCGGATGAGGCGTCAGGATCCGCGGAGCCGCCGCGGCAGGACACGCCTCGCCCAAGGCAGCCAGCGCGTTCAAACCGTCCGCATCCAGCACCAGGGGTTGCGGCAAGGCTTCGTACATCCTGGCAACCAACTCGGTCAGTTGCGGCGCACGGGACAAGCCGGGACCGCACGCGACACAATCGGCAACGGCCGCCAAACGGAAGATCTCCGCCTCCGCGGCGTGTCCAATTCGCCCGCCTTCGTCACAGGCCAGCGGCGCCGTCATGTAGGACGGCTCGAACGCCGCTACCGTCTGGAGACAAACGTCCGGGACCGCCAGCGTCACCGACCCGGCTCCGCTGCGGAGCGTGGCCATACCCGCCAAGCCGATCGCGCCACTCATCCCGCGCGAACCCCCGACCAACAACGCACGGCCGAAATCGCCTTTGTGCGAGTCGACTTTCCGCGGGGGTAATCGAGGCAGCGGCAGACAGGGAAGCATGGTCACCGTTAGGGAACGATCCGCGGGGGATAAGAGGGGATGATCGGCACTTGAGCGACGGCAGCCGTCGCCCCCAGCAACAGCCCTCCCCAGGCCATCACGACGATGAAACCGCTCCTCGATATGCTGCTTCCCATGAAACCATCCTCCCCCAATTGGCAAGTTTTCTAGCCGTACAGCAGGAGTCCAGGCTTTCGCCTGCCGCGGGCGGGTTTTCCAACCGCTTGGCAGCCGAAAGACTGGACTCCAACGAAGAAACGCTATTTTGGTGCAACGTCGCCCTACATTGTACTCTGCCGGGGTGGGGGAAAACCAGGACCAACCGGTTTTCCATCCCTCCAGGAATTATCTGGATTCACGCAGACCGCAACCAAGGGGGCGCGACGGGCGGCTCATTCGTCGTCTTCCCTCAGCATCAACGGCATGTCGACGGTGACGCAAGTGCCCTGGCCCGGCTGGCTTTGGATCTCCGCGTGACCGTTCAGCAAACGAGCCCGTTCGCGAATGGCGTCCAGACCAAAGTGATACCCGCCAATGTCGGCGGGATCAAACCCTTGGCCCCAATCCTGCACGACGATCCGCACGCGATCTCCTGCCTGAACCAGTTCGACCCGTGCCCGAGGGCTGCGGCTGTGCTTGCACACATTTCGAAGTCCCTCCTGCGCGATCCGGTAAATGGCGTTTTCTTGGACGGACTCCAGGCGATTGAACTGGACGTCGCACTGGAACTCGACCACCGGTCCCGACTCGCGCTGCAAAGCACGAATCAGCTGTCGGATCGCGACTTCGACGCCCGCTTGATCCAGGCTGAGGGCCCGCACGCCGGCGATCAACCGCCGGACATCGGCTTGGCAGGCGCGCAACGCTTGCATCCCCGCGTCAAACGCTTCCGCCGCGCGCTCGGGATCCTTTTCCCGCGCTTGCCGATAACCTTCCAAGTGCAAGCCGGCCCCGGCCAACTGTTGCGCCACCGTGTCGTGGATCTCGTACGCGATCACGCGGCGCTCGTGGTCACTGGCCAACAGCAACAGGCGAAGCGTCTCTTTTTCTCTTCGCAAATCCGCCTCGGCCTGGCGACGCTCGGTGACATCGCGCAGGAAGCCAATCAAACACGGACGGCCGCGGTACTCGATGCGGCTGGTCACGATGTCGTTGCAGCGGACGGTCCCATCCTTTTGCCGATAGGGCATGTCGGGAGTGCGGTCCACGCGGCCTGCGACATGCTCGAGAAATCGCCCCATAATCCACTCGATTCGGTCGGCCGGATGCACATCGGATACCGACAGGGACGTTAATTCCTCCACCCCATATCCCAGCATGCGCGTCGCAGCAGCGTTGGCCAGCAGGAATCGTTGCGTTTCGATGTCCGCGATTAACACGCCATCGACTATTCCGTCGTAGATCGCCCGCATCTCCGCCGTCCGGTCCTTGACGCGCTGCTCCAATTGGCCGTTCGATCGCTGCAGGGCCTGTTCCGCCTGCTTCTGCTCGGTGATGTCGGTAATGAATCCTTCCAACGCTGCCACTTGCCCGTCAGGCGACAGAATGGCGACGCCCTGCTCCCAAACGTGTTTCTCCGTGCCGTCCGGCGTGTGAATCCGATACGTCAGATGAAATTCCCGGTTGTCGGTGATCCCCCGCTGGACTTCGGCGCGGACCCTCGCCCGATCCTCCGGATGGATCAGATCGTTGTAGTCGATTTGCCGATTCCCCAGCAACTCGTCGGGTTGATAACCCGTCAGCCGATAACACCCTTGGCTGACGAACTCCATCGTCCAGTGCTCGTCGTTCCGGCAGCGATAAGCCATGCCCGGCAGGTTCCCCAGCAGCGCGGCCAACTGGCGCCCGCTGTCCTGCGGTGCCCGTTCGGCCTGTTCCTGCTCGATGACGTGACGCACAAGCGGATGTTCCGACGAAGCAGATTGGCGGCTCATCGTCGTGCCCCCCAGGAAAACAGCCCTGAACGAGAAGATTGGCAGCTTATATTACCATTCTTCGTGTTTCAAAGATCCCATCTTACCCTAATGCTTGGGGAGTGAAAAGTGGCCTTATGGGACCGGTTCCGTTCGTGACAATTCACTTCTTGCCATGAAAATGCTAAACTAGCGCCCACACGAATCCAGAATCCCCAACACCTGTCGCCGCTCGAAGCGTTGAATACTCGGCAACTGCGATCGCGTGGCGGTATTCGTGTTGCGAACCTTCTTGCCGCTGCCATGGGGGGTGGCGAAAACGAAAGCCGGAAGAATTGCCGGCTGGGAGATTGACTGAGCCCACTTAAGACGAAAAGGAATCCTGATGTCTGACGAACCGTTGATTGCCGTGTTTGTGGATTTTGAGAACTTGGCCCTGGGCGTGCGCGACATGAAGGCCGGGAAGTTCCAGATCCAGCTGGTGTTGAAACGTCTGCTGGAAAAGGGACGCATTGTCTTCAAACGCGCTTACTGCGATTGGAGAAATTATGATGACGCGGTGCGCGAGTTCCACGGCCAAGGCATCGAGCTGATCGACATCCCGCAGAGCAAGATGAGCGGCAAGAACAGCGCCGACATTCGCATGGTGGTCGACGCGATGGACTTGTGCTATTCGAAACAGCACATCGACACCTTTGCCCTGCTGTCCGGCGACAGCGACTTCTCGCCGCTGGTCTCGAAGCTCAAAGAGAATCACCGCCGCGTGATCGGCTGCGGCGTGAAAAGCTCGACGTCGGACTTGCTGATCGCCAACTGTGACGAGTTCATGTACTACGACGACCTGGTACGAACCGCCAAAAAGACGCCCAAGGCGGCCAAAAAGGAGAAGACGGAGGGCGACAAGACCGAGGAGGACAAGCGGCAGGAGGCGTTCGAGCGCGTCCTGGAGGTGGTGCATTCCGTCGAGCAGGATTACGATCCGTTGTGGGGCTCGATGCTCAAACAGGCGATTCGCCGCGTGTATCCGGGGTTTAGCGAAGGCTACTACGGCTATCGGAGCTTCTCGGACCTGCTCGAAGAAATCCAGGACAAGGGCCTGCTCGAGCTGGATTACGACGACAGCCGCGGCAACTACAAGGTCCGGCGACGGCGCGGTTGAGTTCTTCGACGAGGGCGACGCGGATGAAACTGGTGATTCTCGATGCCTATACGACGAATCCGGGCGACTTGAGTTGGGATGGACTTCGCGCTCTGGCCGATTGCGAGATCTACGACCGCACGCCGGCGGATCAAGTCGTCGCCCGTGCGGCCGACGCGGACATGGTGCTGACGAACAAGGCGATCGTGGACCGCGCGGTGATCGAGGCCTTGCCCAAGCTGCGATACATCGGCGTGCTGGCCACGGGCCATAACATTGTCGATACGTTGGCGGCGTCTCGGCGGGGTATTCCCGTCTGTAACGTGCCCGAATACGGCACGCCGAATGTGGCTCAAGCCGCGTTTGCCCTGTTGTTGGAATTGACCAATCGTGTGGGACACCACGCGCAAAGCGTTCGCGACGGGCGCTGGTCCGATTCGCCGGATTTCTGCTATTGGGATTTTCCGCAGGTCGAACTGGCCGGGCTGACGCTGGGCATCGTCGGGTTGGGCCGGATTGGCCAAGCGGTGGCTGGGATCGCGACCGCCTTCGGCATGAACGTGCTGGCTTGCGACCAGTTTCCGCCCGCCACGGCTGGGGACGGCATCCGCTTGGCCGGGCTGGACGAAGTGTTTCGCGGCAGTGATGCGGTGACCCTGCACTGTCCGCTGACCGCGGACAACCGCGAACTGGTCAATGCGGCTCGGCTGGCGGCGATGAAGCCTTCGGCCTATCTGGTAAACACCGCTCGCGGCGGCCTGGTACACGACGGCGATCTGGCGGCGGCGCTGAACGCGAATCGCCTGGCGGGCGCAGGGCTGGACGTGCTGTCCGTCGAGCCGCCGGTGCGAGACAATCCGCTGTTCACGGCCAAGAACTGTATCATCACGCCGCACATCGCCTGGGCCACACGAGCCGCGCGGGGGCGGCTGATCCAAGCCACCGTCGACAATCTCCGCGCGTTCCTGCACGGCCAACCGACCAATGTGGTGAATCGTTCCCCGTAGCACAGGCTGCCGGCCTGGGAAGCAAAAACATTAGGCCGGTGCAACCCATGGTCTTCTGGGTCACACCGGCCTTTCTCGTTGTAATCCGTGGTCCGGGCGGACGTCGCGAGCACGCACCGCACCGCTTCGCCGAGTGCTTACTTCTTGGCGGGCTTCTTCGCCGGCTTCTTCGCAGCGGGCTTCGCCTTCGGCGAGGGCGCGGCGGGCTTGCAAGCGCTCTTCGCGACTGCTTTGGCGGCGGGCTTCTTGGCGGCGGGCTTCTTCGTTTCGGTCTTCTTCGTTGCCATATCCTACGGCTCCTTCTGTCGGGCGTCCGTGTTTAGGTCGCGACCATTCCCCCGCAACGCCCCGACGGGGAAGGTCGCTGTCATATTGGTTGCACCAGCAAATGCCTCAGCTTGACTTGACTACCAAATCTGCCTGAGGCTGGCCACTTGCTCGATTCACCCAATCCGGCACATTGAACCAACTTGATGTATCTTTCGTCAAGCCGACTTTCTCTTTTTTATCCGCGACTTGCCAACTTCGTTCAACTTTCCTAGCTCAAAGTGCGGACCAGCCAGCGGCGGCGCGTCGGAACGTAGGTGCTGGAGGATGTACGCCGCGGCACGATGCGAAGCGCCGCTGACGGCATGTTGCCGTTTCAGTTCTTCCAGTTCCCGCACACGACTTTGGTAGCTCGCCTCGTCGGTCAACCAGCGGATGATCTGGCGGGCAATCTGCGGCGCGCGGTCTTCGTAGGTCAAGTGCTCGGGGAACAAGACACCGTCATCGGCCGCCGCACGCGGATCGTAGCGGGCGCCGCCGCGGAGGAACGGATCGTCGGCGGCCAACAGATTCACCAGCGTGATGAACTTGACCTTGATGAAGAACCGCCGTGCCAAGGTGTACGGGAACCAGCCGACCCGGTACAGGATGACCGTCGGCTTGGCGTGGTACAGCAGTTCGAGCGACACGGAACCAGAACACGCCAGGCAACCGTAGCTCAAGCGAATCAACTCGGGCGTTCGCCCGACGAACACCTCGATAGGAATATCCAGGCCGGCGATCTGCTCGCGAGCCATCGCCGCTTGCTTTTCGTTGAAGCTGGCAATCGCGAAACGGGCGTCGGGAACCGAACCGTGGATCCGTCCCGCCGCGGCCACAAACCCCTGCAGGTTCTTGGCGACCTCTTGCGTGCGAGAGCCCGGCAGAATCGTGACCAGGCGGCCCGGCCGGCAGGACTGGGCGTCGCAAAACGCCTGGTCCAACTGCTGACGCTCCAGCTCGTCGAAATACGGATGCCCCAGATACGTGGCGTGACAGTTCCTGGCGCGATACCAATCGGCCTCGAAGGGCAATTTGCACAGCACGTGATCCACCAGTCGCCGCATTTTGCGAACGCGCCACGGGGCCCAAGCCCACATCTGCGGCACGCCGTAGTAGAATACCGGGATGCCATATTTCTTGGCCGCCCGGGCGATCCACCAGTTGAAGCCCGGATAGTCGATCAGCACCACCGCGTCCGGACGCTGGTCGCGAAAATAGTCCCCCGCTCGCCGGAGCAGTCGCCAGAAATGGTGCAGGTTCATCAGCACTCGCAGGATCCACATCACTGCCAGTTGAGTCAGGTCGGCGTGCAACTGAGCGCCGGCGGCCGCCATCTTCGGACCGCCGTAGCCGACACACTCGATGCCTGGACTGGCTTGACGCAACTCCTTGATCAGATTCGCCCCGTGCAAGTCCCCACTGGGCTCGCCCACGGAAAAGAAAATCTTCATGCTCGTGCATCCTTTCGCGACGCGGAAGATAACCGGAACGAAGTATCCCAAATTGCTCAGCTTGGGCAAAGGTCAATCTCGGGTATAATTGGTCATTGGCGGCCTTGATTCCACTGAGGGGATTCGACATGAAAAGCCCGTTCCCGGGAATGGACCCGTACCTGGAATCGCATTGGGGCGATGTCCATGCGACACTGATGGTCTATGCCAGAAATCAACTCAACGCCCAACTGCCGGACGATCTGCAAGCTCGCGTCGAGGAGTCGCTGGCGGTGCTGCAGGATGACGCAACGGCGCGGACGGTGTACCCCGATGTCTGCGTGGTCGAAGAAACCGGCGTGGCGGCGGGTGGCACCCTGGCGGAGACGGAGGTTGGGGCGCGGGAGGTGGCCAAGCCGCACGTGGTTCGGCTCGTCGATGATCCCACGACGCTTCGGCACCTGGAAATCGTCGATACGCGGGACGGCAACCGGCTGGTGACGGCCATCGAAATCCTCAGCCCGGCCAACAAAGTTGGCTCGACCGGCCAGCTGATCTACATCCAGAAACAACGGGAGTACTTGGATGCCCAAGTCAATTTGGTCGAGATCGACTTATCGAATCGACTATCGGCCGGAGCCCGTGCCGCGGCTGGGCGAGGCGGACGGTCGCTGGGCGGACGCGTTGTTGCGCGAAGCGGGACGACGCTGAGTGGTTGTCGGGGAAAGGCGGCGTTGTGTGCCGGCGCCTACGACTGGGCGTCATCAAACGACGTGTCGGTTGAACAGTGCGTTCATTCCAATCCGAGAGGCTTCCATCGTGGACAGAATCAAGCACCACGTCGCTGTCGCCCGCCGTCGG
>Ga0351912_1277_pt1 | contig 11052 bp, 9 predicted proteins | sample TotcelHT113001M3_FD_206863 | JGI IMG/M metagenome (GOLD analysis project Ga0351912, IMG submission 206863) | Enriched cells from coal bed in the Powder River Basin, Montana, United States - Total cells T11 rep1 HSBNCT.T11.300.1.M3 ...
AGGAAAACTTGCGGTTGAAAACGACTTTTATATTATCTCAGATGAGATTTACGAAAAGCTTGCCTATGATGAATATGTTCATATGAGCATTGCATCAATGAACCCTTCTTTTAAAGAAAGAACGATCATCTGTCACGGTGTTTCAAAAACGTATGCAATGACAGGCTGGAGAATTGGTTTTGCAGCCGGACCAACGCCTGTTATAAAGGCAATGGGTAATATACAGAGTCAAAGCACATCCAACCCGACATCAATTGCACAGATGGCCGCAGTTGCAGCACTTAACGGTCCACAGGATAGTATTGCCGTAATGTTAAAAGAGTTTAAAAAAAGACGGGACTACCTTGTAAACGAATTGAGAAGCATTGAAGCTGTGACATGCTATAACCCGGGCGGTGCCTTTTATGTATTCCCCAATTTTAACGCTGTGCTTGGTAAAAAATATAAGGGCAAGGTAATCGAAAACTCTTCGGTGTGGACGGAAGTGCTGCTCGAAGGATTTCATACTGCAGTGGTACCGGGAGTGGAATTCGGAAAGGAAGGGTATATCAGACTTTCCTTTGCAACGTCCATGGAAATTATCCAAAAAGGCATAGAAAGAATAAAACATGCAGTTTCACTACTTGAATGATTGCAAAAGAAGTTATTAATGTTTTATATTAATAAAATAGAACAATAAATTAAGGTAATATCTTGATAATAAACCATATCTTATTGATATTATAGTGAATAAAGATATGGTTTATTATTTATACCATGTTTCAAAGCTCCAGCCATGAATCCGAATATAGAGTCTGACCAAGAAGCACCTTTGTTGTCTTCATGTAATTGGTCTCATCTTTCGAAAGTACGGAAGTATCCACTTGTTCCCCATCCATTACCCTGTGTACGAGCGACTCAAGTTCGTGCCTTTCGCCTTTTACTATAGCCATTAGCTCTTTATCGAAGGCATCGACAATTGCCGAGTAAATGCCGTATCGTTTAATCATAATGAGATAGGTTCTATTTAGAATCCCTCTGAGGTTGGCAGGTGTCCCGTTTGATACGTTCGAAAGTCCACAGGTGGACTTGGAAGCAGGTGAAAGTTCGGGAATCATCATGACAAATTCGGTACAGCCCAGTAGTTGAGCCTGTTGTGTGTTAATGGGCAGCACTATAGGATCGAACCATATATCTTCTTCCGGTATGTCATATACAGCTGCCTCTGCCATAATCTGGGCGGCAAGCAGTCCTCTTTCATTTGAATCCCTTGGAATGCCCTCGGGTCCGAGGGTGAGTCCGATGAAGGAAGCACCGTATTGTTTTGCCAGAGGCATAAGAGCTGCCATTCTTTCTGGGCGTGCGGATATGGAGTTAATCAACGCCTTTCCCCTGTGTACACGCAATCCTGCTTCTATGGCTTCTATATTCATAGTATCCAGGGAAAGAGGGAGATCCGTTACCTCCTGGACGGTTTTTACAACCCATTCCATAAGTTCAGGCCCTTCTTTCCGTGCAGGCCCGAGGTTTATGTCCATCATGTCCATACCGGCCATTGTCTGTGCTTCCGCCATGGCCCTGATAGGCTCAGGGTCTCTCTGTTTTAAGGCTTCCCCGATCTTTTTGGATATGATATTAAGGTTTTCACCTATTAATAGCATTATAGCCTCCTTCAAGTTTAGCAATTTATAATATTATACCAATTAGTTTTTGCTGTACACTATATATTCTATATCGCAGAAGAGGATTTATTATTAAATTGACAGATTACTTGCGGAGAGTGAGACTGACAGAAGATTGCAAAAAACCCCATTGACCCTTAAGAATCATGATGTTAGACTTGGATCAGACAGCATGTTTTTATAGGCAGAGCGAATATAGTATACACTCAAAGTCTTTACAGAAACATGGAAGAAGTGGAAAAAGAAAATTTAAACATTCCATGCGGCATGGTAGGCTTATCCCGGGATTATGTTACAGGGCTGAAAATATTATAAAGGCGGTAATTTATGCAGGTTGATTTTGAGCCCATCGGAAAGCGTGTGATATGCGAGGGTGGATCGACATTGCTTGAGGCGGCGCAAAAGGCAGGCGTGATGCTGACATCAATATGCGGCGGTGAAGGCTCCTGCGGGCGATGCGTTGTGCGTGTGATGGACGGGGAGGTCTCGCCCCCGACATCCAGCGAGAAATCGGTATTGGGCAATGATTCGACTCCCGATCTGAGACTTGCATGTCAAACCAGGATCGCAGGTGACGTGCGTGTCCATGTCCCGCCGGACTCCCTGGTAGCGGCACAGCGCATCCAGACTGAGGGGCAGATGCCCGATATTGAACTTCATCCTGCTGTACATGCCGTTGAAATGTACATCGAGAAACCCTCCATATCTGATCTTCGTTCCGATGAGATGCGATTATTGAATATATTGGAACATTCCCGGTCCGGATTTGATGCTCATTGTACATTTATTGATATAGAGGTAATGCGGAATATGCCTGTAGATTTACGTGCATGGAATTGGCAAGCATGTGCATTTGTACGAGACTCCAATATTCCGAAGAGCGCCCCTGAACCGGTTAACGGGTATAATACCGGCTGTCCCGCAGGTACGAATCTGCTGTCTGAAGTAATTGCCCTGCGTCCGACCGGCACGCTGCCGCTGGGCCTGGCAATAGACATAGGAACGACCAAACTGGCTGCATATCTTGTTGATCTGGTGAGCGGGGAAATTCTATCATCGACAGGTGCAATGAATCCGCAGATTGCATACGGCGAGGATGTGATATCGCGCATAAACCATGCGGTAAGTAAAACTGAGGGAGCAGAACAGTTGACTGCAGCAATTATAGAAGCAGTCAAAGGACTTGCAGGCGATCTCTGTTCGCTCACCGGAAAGAAAACAGCTAATATCGCTGATGTGGTAATTGTGGGCAATACAGCAATGCATCACCTTTTTCTTGGCTTGCCTGTCAGACAGCTGGGTCTGGCGCCGTATGTCCCGGCATGCGCCGGCTTTATTGATGTGAAGGCGCGCGAGATCGGATTAGGATTTGCTGAAGGAGCCTACGTTCATTTACTGCCTAACATTGCCGGCTTTGTTGGATCCGACCACGTGGCGATGCTGCTTGCCACAGGACTGCCGGAGCGTGACGGTGTTGTTTTGGGGATAGACATCGGCACAAATACTGAAATCAGCCTGCGTGCTAATGGCAGAAACCTGGCATGTTCGACAGCATCCGGCCCGGCTTTCGAGGGAGCTCATATTCGACACGGTATGCGTGCCGCACCGGGAGCTATTGAAAAAATTACGATCCGCAACGAACATGTATACTTCAGGACCGTTGATAATGCCCCACCTGTCGGATTGTGCGGCTCAGGCATCCTCGATTTAACAGCGCAATTGTTGCGTGCAGGAATACTTGACAGGCGCGGCGCTATGAAGGCTCACCCCCGTGTGCGGCAAAACTCCAACGGTGGTGAGTTCATTGTCGTATCGGGAGATGAAAACTATGGGAGGGAGATCAGTTTCAGCCGTTCTGACGTAACGGAGATCCAGCTGGTCAAAGCAGCAATCCGTGCAGGTATTCATATCCTGTTGAATCATTTAAATGTTTGCGAGGCAGATATTGATGAGGTAATCATTGCCGGGGCATTCGGGACATATCTCGATGTACAAAGCGGTATTGACATAGGTATGTTCCCGACTGTGGATCGCCGGTTTTTCCGGCAGGTGGGAAACGCAGCAGGTGCGGGGGCGCGCATGGCACTTCTTTCAGTTGAACAACGTGAGCGCGCAGCCCGGGTAGCTCAAAAAATCGAGTATGTCGAATTGAGTTCTGAAAAAAAATTTCAATCCGAATTCACGCGTGCTTTGTTTTTTGATGGTAGTTAAGAATTGGGATAAAAGTCTTCAAAACGGATAGAATAACCTGGTTTAACGACGATGAACCCATCATCCCAGGGTCCGTTAAGCATTTTCTTCACCAGTGTTGTAGATCCTTCGATTTCTTCATATTTCAACCCGAATTGTTTTGCGGTGCGCTGTGCATAATCGCGATAATACTCAAGAGCGTATTGTCCCGTATTGATGAGCGCAAGACGTCTATAGTTGTTGAGCATGAGTCTGGTTATGCGATCGGCGTGTTTTTGACCTCGGCTTGCCACCATGCGTTCATATTCGGAAAAGGGGCTGTCACCTACCTCAATCCACCCCTTGGTAAGGTAATATGTTCCCGGCTCAAACCTGGACTGATGGCGGTGGGCCGAAGAGGAGCCCAGAAAAATTGCAATACAGTCATCCACCCGCGGCACAACCAGTGTGCAACCGGTAGCGTGTAATCCGATTACACCCTGTGAACAAAGCCCGTATCCAAGGATAATTGTTTCAAACTGACTACATGATGCATCAATGGCATCCTGAAGAGCCTGGCGAAGTTTAGAGGGATTTGTATGGAGGCCAAAGTCGAGAATCCGGTGTTCAACATCAGAAGGCATAAGGGGTAACATTTCTTCAATGACAGTGGCACAGGCAATTACAAGTTTTCGAGTTTTAATTATGGACGATTTATATTTTGCACAATGTGCTGACAAATCCGCACTCCTTCCATAGCATCCGTTACCCAGAAATCAGCGCCGACAAAGCGGCAAATTTCTTCACTTAATGTACTGCCGCCTATAATAATAGGAATTGCGGCTTGCCCGGGCTTATTGTGCCCTCGCAATAACCGGGTTGTTTCCTGCATACTTTCATAAGCAACCGTCACCAACCCTGAAAGACCAATGATATCAGGCGGGTTGTTTTGTACATGTTCGAGGAATTTCTGTGGTGGTACATCTATGCCAAGGTCTTCAACAGCAAATCCATAACAACGAAGAGCCAATTGTGCAATATCTTTACCGATATCGTGAATATCTCCCTGGACCGTGCCCAGCAGAATTTTCCCTGAAGCGTTGCCCGATAATCTTTGTTCCATGGAGGGCTGACTGATCATCATTACTTCACGAAAAATCTCTCCGGCCATGATCAAAGCTGATAGATAATACTCACGCTTTTCATAACGTTCACCCACCAGTCGCATTGCATGTTCGCAGTCCTCAATAATATCCAAAGGATCTTGTCCCTCATCCAGTAATTGCCGGACGGCATTGAGAACATAGGTTTCATCAAGGTCGGAAAGATGTGCAATAAGTGCTTTTCTACTCCGTTTGTCTGCCATATTGCTCCTAAAGATCGGCACCAGCGCCGATGTAAGTTGTAAGTTTGAAATGATCGGCCCGGCATATAAACCATCCCCAACTCACAAGGTGATCGTTAAAATCGTAAAAAATGTGCTCAAGATAGAATGCGGCTGATCCAATAGGAATTTTAAGCAATCCGGCCTCTTCTTCCCTGATATTAACCGGCTCAATTGTCAGATGGCCTCGCCTTAATCCTCCACTGCTTTGTCCCTGCAGTAAACCTTCCAGTAAAGTTATCTGAAGCTGTGCCTCTACCAGAGGACGTTTCGGATCATATATCACATATTCACGGTGATACATTGTCGGCATATCTATTTGCTGCACAAGCCGTCTTATATAAATGACCCGCTGAGCGAGAGGTATCGCAAGCTTGCGCGCCACACGCTCATCAGCGGGTACAATGCGTGCTTCCAATAAACGGACGTTTGTAAGGCTTCCTTGAGCCCAGCTGTTTTTTAGTTCCTGAAGCCTGAAAACTGCCTCGCCGATATCGAGAGATTTCACAAATGTGCCTTTACCCTGAGTGGCACTGACTAATCCCCTTTCTGCCAGGATATTTATGGCGCGACGAACAGTCATGGGACTGATGTTGTATTGAGAACAAAACTGCGATTCAGCAGGCAATTGATCGCCAGTGCGGAGAACGCCGGTGGCAATCTGTTCGCTTACGATGCGTACAAGCTGCATATAGGCTGGTTCATAGGAATGGCGGTCAATAGTTTTTATATTATTATCCTGTTTCATGAAGGTATCATTTTCTTTGATAATTTATATATATAAGTATAGAACATTTTCCTTGACAATTTATATATATAATATACAATATGAAGTAATAAAGATCAAGAAGAACTGAAAAACTGTGGTATTGTCCAATATAAACTGAGAAAGGCAACAATTCAGGAAAGGAGGCTTCTTTTTTGTTTTAGATATTTGTCTGACAACATTGACGTGTTCGAGAACGCTAAATTAAGGGGGTAGGGTGACAGGTTAGTTAAATGCTTAATGACTGAACACTAAAAAGCCTAATATAAGGGAAGGAGGTAAAAAAGCATGGCTGAAGATATGGTTAGTGCATTAGCTGATTTACAGGAAGATGATGTTTTAAAAATTGTTAAAGACAGGTTGAATGCAGGAGAGGATCCACTTAAAATTCTGGACGATGCCAGACGTGCACTGGAAATTGTTGGCGAGCGCTTTGCTGCAGGCGAGTATTTCATACCTGATCTGCTATACTCTGGTGAGATATTGAAGGGTATCACGGCTATAGTTAAACCCGAACTATCGAAGACAAGTTCAGCAAAGAAACTCGGCAAGATTGTTTTTGGTACTGTAGCAGGGGATATACATGACATTGGCAAAGACATCGTAGCTTTTATGCTTGATGTGAATGGTTTTGAGGTTTACGATCTTGGTGTTGATGTCCCGATACAAAATTTTGTAGAGAAAATAAAGGAAACCGGTGCCGGTATTGTTGGTTTAAGCGGGTTTTTAACGCTGGCCTTTGATTCGATGAAACAGACGATACAAGCCATAAAAGATGCCGGCTTGAGAGATAAGGTAAAGATTATGATCGGCGGCGGTCAGATTGATGAGCAGGTAAGAGGTTATGTCGGAGCAGATGCATACGGGAAAGACGCTATTGAAGCTGTAAATTTGGCGAAATCCTGGATATAGGGGGGGGTGAATCAATGGAAAAGCAATGGGAAGAAATGTCTGCAGCAGAAAAAAGGGGATCGAGGTTTGAAACGTGGATGGCTGCGGCAGGTGTCCAGTTTCAGAATGCTGAAGCCGAAGCCAGCTATAAAGCAGCTGTTACAAGATTTAAGGATATCGTACTTATGGAAAAGTTGCCGGACAGGGTGCCCGTACTGCCTTTCGGAATATTTATGCAAACCAACCTGTATGGTGTAACGCCATATGAATCAATGTACGACACTGAGAAAATGCTTTCAGCTCAGACAAGCTTTATTAAAGATTATTCACCGGACTACTATACTACTCCTGCCCTTGTCGGTTACGGAAAAATCTTTGATATTCTTGATTATAAGCAGTATAAGCTTCCTGGTCATGGGATTTCTGAAAAATCTGCCTACCAGTACGTGGAAGACGAATACATGCTGGCAGAGGAGTATCCGTTACTAATCAATGACCCGACAGATTTCTGGATCAGATGCTTGACGCCTCGCGTTTATGGAGCACTCGATCCATTGAAAATGATTGCCCCCTTTACTGATAATTGGGAGGTAGTAACGGTCTCGGCACAAATGATACCTTTTGGCATTCCACCTGTTCAGAATGCCTTAAAGGCTCTATTGGACGCAGGAAATGAGGCTATGGCGTGGATACAGAAAGTTGTGGGTTTTGAGATGCAAGCCAGAGGTATGGGCTGCCCGGGTTGTTTTGGAGGTGCAACAAAAGCCCCCTTCGACATTCTTGCAGATACCTTAAGGGGAACGCGCGCAGCAATGATGGACATGTACCGGCGGCCGGACATGGTTTTGAAGGCTGTGGAAAGACTCACACCTCTTGCTATCAGTCAGGGTGTAAGAGGTGCAACAATGCATGGTTGCCCGGTTGTGTTTATTCCGCTGCACAAGGGCGCTGACGGGTTCATGTCCGATGCCCAGTTCAGGAAGTTTTACTGGCCTACTCTTAAGGAAGTCATCATTGGTCTGGCTGATGAGGGATGTGTACCCTTCCTGTTCTGTGAGGGGTCGTATAACACACGGCTTGAGTATCTTAAGGAACTTCCCGAGACCTCATGCATGTGGGTATTTGACCGCACGGATATGGCTGCGGTGAAAGAAAAAATTGGAAAGAAATTATGTATTGGCGGAAATATTCCGTCAGGTCTCTTGCTTACCGGTACTCCTGAAGATATAAGATCATATTGTAAAAACCTTATTGATGTTGCAGGAAAAGGCGGCGGATATCTTATGTGCACGGGAACGGCCATGGATGAGGGGAAGGCAGATAATGTCCATGCAATGATTGATTTTACAAAAGAATACGGAGTGTACAAATAAAAATAGGGGGTAGGGATCCCTGATACCATGGGAGAGGTGATGACCCAATACAGGTACGCACCTCTCCTTATAATGAACAGGGAAAAGATTTTTGTGATTTTTACGTTGTGAATGTTTTGGCCTTTGCCATGAAAAAGCGTGGTGACAACTATAAAATCAGAGTAATGCCGTGGGCTGATACTCTGTGAATATTCAAAGGAAGGATATATGAAAATCATCGGTGAAAAAATCAACGGTACGCGCGCACAAGTACGTACAGCCATTATTAACAGGGATTCAAACTTTATAAGAACTCTAGCCGAAGATCAGGTCAAGGCAGGAGTTGACTTACTGGATGTAAACGCCGGTACAACCCCTGATAGAGAACCGGAGGATTTGGTCTGGTTAATTAAAACGATACAGGAAGTGGTTGATGTCCCTTTATGTATAGACAGTACAAACACCATTGCTTTGACTGAGGCGCTAAACCATGTCAAACAAGAGCCGATGATCAATTCTATAAGCGGTGACCCGGAGAGGCTGGAAAATATGCTTCCTGTTGTTGCGAAACATAATTGTGCAGTCATAGCGCTTGCCCTCGATGAATCAGGGATTCCGAAAAGCGTGGAAGACCGTATGAAGGTGCTGAAAAGGGTTTTCAGCGCAACCCGTGATGCAGGGATATCCGATGAAAAGGTATACGCAGACCCTTTAATTATGACTATCGGTACTGATACACAGGCCGGACTAATAGCGTTGGAATCGATAAAGGCGATAAAGAGGGAGTATCCAAAAGCGCATATAACAAGCGGCCTTAGTAATATTTCATTCGGCCTGCCCGGACGTTCTTTGATTAACCGGACTTTCCTGACGCTTGCCCTGGAAGCTGGTCTCGACTCTGCCATAGTTGATCCTACGAATCAGGGACTTCGCGAATCCCTGATTGTGACCGAACTCCTGCTGGGACAAGACAAATTTTGCCGCAGATACACACAGGCATTCCGATCCGGACTGGTTGGAATTAACAAATAAATGTTACGAAAGACAAGAAAGGTTTGTAGCTACAATACTTAAGTAATTGCGTTTAGCAGCATTTTCGCTGTATAAAGTAAAGCAATAATGGGAATAATTGTAATAATTGCATGGTTGTTTAACCTGGTAGTCGTTTTTGGGGGTTTTGCAATTACTACATTTCTTTTTATGTATTTTATCTGTAAGCACAAGAAAAAGGCTGCGTTTCATATTGCTGTTACAGCATTGGCGCTATCAATACCGGCAACTTATTATCAATTAACCGTTTTGGTTGAAAAACTTCAAAACGAATCTGTATACAGGTTGTTTGCTTTTGCGAAAATAACTTGGCGTCTTGAGTTGTTATATACAGGATTAATATCTGTATGTTTTTTCAGCACTGCTTATTTGTTTGCAAAGAATAAATCTTATATCTATTTCATGCTTTCGGTCATTGCTGTTTCAGGTGCGTTATCGGGTTTATGGCAGGCGATTGTCGGTTTATTTTACTCAACCGGTTTTTTTAAATATTACAATATTTCAATGCGTTATTAAATTTCTAAAACCCCTTCGTCCCTTGCGGTCATTGAACAGCATATTTTGCGGTCAGTATTTCATTGACACAGTAGCCGTCGGGTTGTATACTATAGTGTTTTGAAGGAGATTTGTCCGTAATACTTCCAACATGAAAAGATATTATTATTTATACCGGGTATTAATTTCCCTTGTTTTAGTGATGATGTTGACCCTGTTGCATAAACCGGTTGCAGCACTTTCTTCCGTAGATGCCTCTGACCCCATTAATGATGCTGCGATGAAGCTTGTGCAATTTTGCATTGAACCTAAAACCGGTCTTGATGAACAAGCCATGGCTATCCTCGTGGATTATGTGCTGAGTCCGAAGCAAAGCAAGGAATATGCCCTCCCTAAATCCATGGACAGCACCGGGGTATATTACGAATTTGACACAAAGATCAACTTTTCACGGTTCATAGAATATTCGTATAACCCCCTAATCCCCCCGGTGATTACGAGGCCGTCTTCTCTGCGATACTCAATTTGGAATGCCGGTAAAGATGAAGCCAAAAAGTTGCCTAACAGTTGGAAAACGGTCCCCAACGGTGGAACTCCGGTTATCGTACATGGCATACAACATGAATCAGACACGCCAGACCTTAATACCGGCATTTATCATGAATATGATCTGAAACGAACTTTTATTCTGCTCAATTATAAAGGACGACAGGTAATGATCTCAATATCAAAGCAGATCAGTAAATCTAATGTGGGGAAAAAGGGGATTATTCTGGGCAATGACAAAAGCTGGAACTACTACTACTCGGGAGAACTTGGTTCTGCAAGAACAGGGCTCGGATGGGTCAAGACATATATTTACGATTTTTTTTCAGTTGGCGTTTATGTAGAACCCGGCAATGCTTCTGCCATGGTCAGATCGGGTGTTTTCCAGTGGCTTAGAGCAGGATGGTCAGGAATTAATTTTGTTAAAGCAAATCATATTCTTGAAGGACTGAAACGTTTTTCTCGCGACTGCAGGATGAATCTAGAGTCCCCGCGTATGCCCGCTCCGGACCAGATAATTTCTGTCTACGAATGGCTTTCCAATATGCCGGCAGATGATCTGAACAAAAAATATGTTGTCTTGCAGCAGGAGCAATTGTCTTCAGCTATTCAGACCGGGAAAATCAGCAAATCCGAAGCAGATAAGAAAATATCCTTTGCCAACCTGCCAAAAGAGCAGAAGCTCCAAGAGCTTATGCTGGAATATATTAAGATGATTTTCGGTAAACAAACGTTACT
>Ga0351912_1108_pt2 | contig 10999 bp, 6 predicted proteins | sample TotcelHT113001M3_FD_206863 | JGI IMG/M metagenome (GOLD analysis project Ga0351912, IMG submission 206863) | Enriched cells from coal bed in the Powder River Basin, Montana, United States - Total cells T11 rep1 HSBNCT.T11.300.1.M3 ...
GAACGCCGAGGCGCAGGAAGTGGTGGACGAGATTCGCCGGCTGATCGAGCGCGAGCATTGGGAACCGCGCGATTTTGCGATCCTGTTTCGCACCAACGAACAGCCGCGGGCGTTTGAAACCGAATTGCGCAAGCAGAAGCTGCCCTATGTGCTGCTGGGCGGGATGTCGTTCTTCGATCGCAAAGAAGTCCGCGACATCGCAGCGTACCTCAAGCTGCTGGTTCATCCCCAGGACGAAACCTCGCTGTTGCGGATCATCAACACGCCGCCTCGCGGGATCGGACAGAAGGCCGTCGAGTGGCTGATGCAAACCGCCGTCGCGGAAGGCAAGCCCGTCTGGAGCGTCATGCACCGTGGCGGTCAGCCGGACAACATGCGGCCCGCCGTCCAGCGGTTCGTGACGTTGGTCGAGGATTTCCAGCGCCGCTTCGAGACGGGGAAAATGGTCGGCGCGCTGCGCGACTTGATCTCCGAGATCGGCTACGAGGCCGAGCTGCAGCGGCTGTACAACGACGCCAACGAATTTCAATCGCGTTGGGACGCGGTTCAGGAAGTGGTCAACGCGCTGGGATCCTACGAAGCAAAAACCAAGAAGCCGTCGCTGGACGGCTTCCTGGACGAACTCGTGCTGGGCGACCGCGACATGGACAACGACAAGGAAAAGCAGTTGCAGCGGAACGCGGTGGCGCTGATGACTCTGCACAGTGCCAAAGGGTTGGAGTTCCCCCAAGTCTACATGGTGGGCTTGGAAGAAGGCATCCTGCCGCACCATCGCAGCTTGGATAATGACGAAGCGGGGGTCGACGAAGAGCGGCGGTTGTGTTACGTAGGCGTGACTCGGGCCCGCGAGCGGCTGACGCTGTCCTTGCCGCTAACCCGCATGAAATGGGGCAAGCCCCGCGACACGATCCCCAGCCGCTTCCTGTACGAAATGACCGGCCAAGCGGAAAGCCCGCAAGCCATCGCCAAACGCCAGCAAGCCATCCGCGAGGCGTCCGCCAACCGGCGAAGGAAGCCCGCCCAGCGATCGGCGTCGCGAAAGAAGTCCAAGGAATGATGGGCCACGCAATGGCGGGCAAGGGGGAACGAGAAGAGCAAGTCCCTTGCTTCCCGGAACACTGCCGTAACGACCCGCTCGCCTCGCTGCAACTTGTGAGCGGTCTGGTAGCTTAGCGTTTGCGCGACTACGCGGTAGAAGATCTGTCGCCCGGGGGCGCCGTGTTCGGCGAGCGAAAGCGGCACGACCAGGGCCCGATCCGCCACGCCAAAGACGATGCGGGGATCAGACGAAGCATGTCACGACGGTTCAGCATGAATATCTCCTTCCCTTGCGTTGCGACCTCCACAAAACGTCGGCTCAAGGCTCGGCCCGCTCGCCGCGGAAGCCGGGCATATCCGCTTCGGGGCTCTCCTCGGCCAGACGCTGGCCCACTTGAATCGCCTGCAACATCGTTTGGTAGTCCGGGTCGGCGGTGTCGGCGAAACGCGGCGGATGGCGGCCGTCTTGCGGCGTTTCGATGCCGCGGCCGCCGGCGGCTTTGGCCAGGTGGGCGGTCAGCGCGGGGCTCCACGCCGGATGGCTGAAGTTGATCCAGGCCAGGCGGCCGTCCCAGATGGCTGCATGATCGTTGGGGTCCGGATACTTGCCGTGACAGTCGGCACAGCGGCGATTGTAGACGCCCAGGAAATCCCGGGCGAACCAGGCCGCGGGCTGGCCGGTGGCGACGTCGGTCGCCAGATCGCGCTTGCCGGGCGAGAGCGGGCGGCTGTGCGTGTACGTGCCGTAATAAGGCACGTTGGCGTCGATCCACAGATAGATCCGCTGCCGGTCCTCGGCGGCCACCTGCCGGTCGCCGTGGTCGCCTTCGAGGTACTCCAACAGCCGGCTGGCGTGGCTGCCGGTCCACAGCGGCTGGTTGACCGCCGTGGGCGTCCGCAGCAGCCAGTAGAAGTGGACCAGCGGCTTGCCGCGCGCCTGCTCGTCGGGCAGCATTCCGCCCTGGGCCATGTCGTGCTGGCGATAGCTGCGGCTGCGGCCCAGCAGGTTGTCATACGCCATGTTGAAAAACCGCGTCTTGTCGCCGCTCAGGTCATAGCCCCCGGCCGGGTCGCCGCCGTGATGGCACTCGACACAGTACTTGTCGAGCACCGGCTGGACGACGCGGGGGAAATCGACGATTCCGTCCTGGTTCCAAGCCGGACGCTCGAGGTGCTGCGGCGGATGCCGCGCGGCCAAAGGCAGCTGGGCCGTGACCAGCGGCGCGGTCTGCCGCGATTCGTGACAGCCCACACAGCTGACCCGCTCGCCGGGCATCAGCTGCACGGCGGACGTCATCCGCTGTAATTCTCGCCCCTGGTCGTCCAACGCCTGGAAGTAGATCTCCCGCAACGCCGGGACGAAAAAATGAGCCGAGCCATCCTCCTCGACCGGCACCGTGCCCCACTGGCGTTTGGCATAGTAGGTGGCATAGCTCATCACCGGCGACTGGTCGTAAGCCCGCGCCGCGAGATCCTCGGTCTTGCGAACCTGTTCCATTACCCGCAGGCTCTTGACCTGGCCGCGGCGGATCGTCGGCTCCAGGCCCTGGTACACATCGGCCAGCAACACGATGCCCAGCGGGTTCTCGTCGCCCGACTGCGGCGGTTGCGGCACCGCTTCGACTCGCTCGGGCAGCAACGGCGGGACGGGAACCGGCCGCAGCGGCAGAGGAAAGTAACAGCTCTGCCGAGGATCTTCGTAGACCAGGCGCCGGTTGTCGTCCGCGTCCAGCAGATAAATCCGATAACGCTCCAGACCACCCCCGCCGTACGCGCACAGGAAGTGCCGGTCGCTCAACGGAAACGGATCGCGATACGACCACTCGTGGCGACGGTCGCCGATGACCGGGAATTCGCGGGTCAGGTTGATGAAGCCTTTGCCCGCTGTTCCTTCCGGCCCCTCGCAGCGATCGATCAAGCCGATCGCGCCATGCGGAAAGCCGTGGTGCGGTGCAAAGGTCGCCACAAGCCGGTCGTTGCGGCCCGGCAGCGGACGCGCTTGCCAGAACGTTCCCACGTCGCGGATCGTGTTGCCAAAGTACAGTGTGTATTGCGTGCCGTCGGGATACTGCGTCCAGAGACTCTGCCGAAAAGTCAGATCGCGGTCGATGTATTCCCAGCGGGTGAACAGGACTCGACCGTCGGGCAACATCTGCGGGCTGAGGTCCGACAGCGTGTTCATGCTCACACAGCGCAAATCGCCGCCGTCGCCCGACATGCGGTACAGGTTCGAGGCCGGTCCCGGCTGACAAAACGTGTAACCAAAGCGGCGAGTCGAGACGAAGACCAGATCGCCGTCGGGCAGCTGGCAGGGACTGACATCATGATAGGAGCCAGCGGTCAGCTGCCGCAAGCCATCGCCATCGGTGCCGATCCGCCAGAGATGCCAATACATCTCGCCCTCGCCCCGGTACGAGAAGAACAACGTGCGGGCATCGTTCGACAAGTTCATGTCATAAATGCAGCCGGTTGGATCGCTGAAGATCGTCCGTGACTGGCCCGGCTGTGCAGGATCGACGATGCGGATGCTGCACCCCGGACCGCGCGGCATTGCCGCCCAAAGGTCTTGGCCCACAGCCGGCGGAGCGCTCAGCGGATGCCGGACCACCACGGCGATCGGCGGCAGAGATTCCGTGGCCAGGGTTTCCGACCAGGCCCAATCCCCCGGCTGCATCAGCACCCGGGCCAGCTGGACGCTGCCGGGCGCGGCCAACTGGATGACGAAACGACCTGCGTCGTCCCCGTGCGCGGGACTCAGCGAAAACGGCACCACCTGCCAATCGCCACGGGATACCGGCACGCGAGTTGTCGCCAACGTCTGCCCATCCGCCGCCTGGGCGGCCAACGACAAATCGGCCGGCTGGTCAGCACGGACCCAAAGCCAGCCCTGATAACGGCGGCCTGCCAGCCAGGCGAGACCCCGACCCTCGGGACCGCGGTGCTCGATACCGACCGCTCCTTCGCCGTCCAGGAACGCAATCTGCTGCGCGCGGCGCTTCGGATCCGGCCCGTCGGCGATGCGGAATTCGCCTCGTGCAGAGCCGCGGCACACGGACGTCCAGGGAACGCAGATCTCGGACTCGCCACTTGCCGGTTCCAACGGGATGTCCTTTCTTGAGTCTCCGGTCGAGATCCAGAAATGGCGATAACAGGCTTGCCGTTGCCACGGCCGAAAGGCCACGCCGCCGCGGATCAGCGGATGCTCGCGGTCCTCGTAGACCAGCATCGTCTTGCCATCGACGGCAATTTCCAGCGAGGTCTCCGTCATGCGGACCACCAAGGTTATCCAGCGGTTGACAGGCACGGCGCAGGGCACGTCCTGAATCGGCTCGAAATTCTGCCGGTGTCGGCCAAGCCGCAGGTATCCGGCGGCGTCCAAGGCGACTTCGTAGCCATTGAAATGATCCGCTCCGACGCCCGGGTCGCTCAGCTTGACAATCAACCCCGCGTTGCCGGGCGCGGCATCGGGTAGCAGCACTTCGACCCCGACCTCGCCGCAGGCAAACTGGGGCTCGTCGGCCACCAACTTCGGCCCCGGTCCTGCCGGGGCATGAAGCACGCCGTCAGCCACCTGCCACGTTCCGCCGTAGGCTCGGAAACCCTGGATCGTTCGCGCCGCATCGAAGGCCTGGAAGTTGTCATCAATCTCTATCCGCGAGCGGTCGAAGCTCGCCGCGGCCGACTCGCCGACACCGCCAGACAAAATCAAAAGGCCGGAAACCAAGAGCGGTAGCGTCAAAACGATATCTCCTTTCGGGCTGGGCCGACAAGCAGGAGCAAACGCTGCATCTGACCAGACGTTGACAACCGCGTCCGCGCGACTGTTCAAGGTATCAACGAGGCGATTGTTCGCCTACTCCAGTTTCTTCTTGGCTGGACGTGTCTCGTACAGGGCTCGGTCCTCCCGCGTCGTGACAGCGGTCTCGGTCGGCGCCTTCTCGAATCAAACAGGAAAGCCTCGTATTCTTGAATATGTCCGAGCTGATCGGGGTTCTCGTTGTACCGTTTCAAGTTCCAATAGGGAGGAGATGTAACAACGAGATGGACCGACGCGTCGTCCAAGTACGCCAGTTCCCTGGCATCGCCGTTGATCAGTCTGTGAATGGTCGTATGCATGGTTTCAGGCAAAGGCCGCCACGTGGGCGGTGAGGGCGTCAAACGTTCTTCCCATGACCCATCTTATTCTACCAACTCCCGGGCGATCGCGAATCTGCCCTGGGGATCGTCAATCCAGTATACTGGATCGTGACGGCCCGAACTGATTCCCGTTTCCTCCTGGAGCGCGCTCACCATGCATACCGCACGTTGTCTTCCTGTTCTGCGGCGACGGTTTCACGATCTCGACGCCTGGGTTGTGTTGATCTTGGCCGCACTATTCGGCCCGACGGTCCTGGGCCGAGCGGCCGAGTTGCCCATTCAGGGGCAGGTGATCGTGGACGCGGACTTCGAGTCGGCGGTGTCCGATCCAGCCTGGCAAGGCGAGTTGCAATACGGCCCGGGCTTCGACAGCCCGCGGGCGCTGTACGTCGAGAGTCGAGACGGCGCGGCGAGCGGTTCGACGTCGGTCCGAGTGCGATTGCCGGCCGAGACGCTGCGCGGCGTGACGATTCGCGGCTCGGCAATGGTGCGGGCCGAGGACGTCAGCGCCAAACCGAATTCGTGGAACGGGATCAAATTCATGCTGGCGATCGAGACGCCGGACCGGAAACTGTGGCCGCAAGCGGCCTTGGACACGGGTACGTTCGCTTGGAAACGCGCGGTGTTCAGCACCAAGATTCCCGCCGACGCTTCCGCCGTGACGTTGACGTTGGGGTTGGAGCAAGTCACGGGGGGCGTGTGGTTCGACCATGTCAAGCTGGTCGTGGCCAAACCGCCGCGGACGGCCAAACCCGCGCCGGCGGCGGGCATGGCTTTCAAAGGGCACGATTTGCCGCGACTGCGCGGCGCGATGATCGGCCCGCGGATCGACGAAGATGGATTGCGGACCTTGGGGCACGACTGGAACGCGAACCTGATCCGCTGGCAACTGATCCGCCACGGCCGACCGGGGCAGCCCAGTGCGTTGGCGGATTACGATGCGTGGCTGGAAGGCGAGCTTCAGCGACTGGACGCCGCGCTGCCGTGGTGCGAACGGTATGGGATCTACGTAGCCGTTGATTTGCATTCGCCGCCCGGCGGCAAGTCCACCGTCAGTGGCTACGTGGGGTCGGACGACCGCTTGTTCACCGACCCCGCCGTGCAGGACAAGTTTGTCGATGTCTGGCGCGGGATCGCGCGGCGGTACAAAGGGGCGCGGCCGATCTGGGGGTTCGATCTGGCCAACGAGCCGGTCGAGGAATTCGTCGAAGAAGGCTGCCTCGACTGGCACGGATTGGCGGAACGTACGGCGCGGGCGATCCGCGAGATCGATCCCCAGCGGACGATGATCGTCGAAGCCCCGCCGTGGGGTTCGCCGGAAAGCCTCGCCGACTTTACGCCCATCGCCGTGCCCAACGTGGTGTACAGCGCGCACATGTACGTCCCGCACCAGTTCACGCACCAAGGAGTGCATCAGCGAGACCAGCCGCCCCTCGTCTATCCCGGGGAGATCGACGGGAAATTCTGGGACAAGGCGGCCTTGCGCGCGGCGCTGCAACCCGTGGCCGATTTTCAGCGGGCCTACAACGTTCACATCTACATGGGCGAGTTTAGCGCCATCCGCTGGGCGCCGGGCGACAGCGCCTGCCGCTATTTGCGGGACGTGATCGAGATCTTCGAAGAGCAGGGCTGGGACTGGAGCTACCACGCGTTTCGCGAATGGAGCGGTTGGAGCGTCGAGCACGGTCCGGACCGCAACGACACGCGGCCGACCGCTGAGCCCACGGACCGGCAGTTGCTGTTGCGCGAGTGGTTCGGCAAGAACCAGAAGCCGGCATGGGCGGGGGAAAAGACCACCCCGTGACGAGATCGCTAACGCCGGTTGCAGCCGGGGGGAGGGGCGCCGCTGCTTGCCGTCGCGGGGTGCGGGCCAGTACAATGCCTGAAACCAACTTCCCATTGAGATACGGAGCAAACGTCATGCGGCCACAAACAACTTGGCTGGGCATCGGTGTCTTTCTGTTGCTGCTCGCTCCTTGCTGGGCAGCCAGTGCGTTCGGCGCGGCGCCGAAATCGGTCTCGCCGCTGGAACTGGGAGCGTCGGCGCCGGACTTTACCCTGCCAGGCGTGGACGGCAAGACGTATCGACTGGCCGACTTTGCTGCGGCCAAGGTTTTGGTCTTCATCTTTACCTGCAACCACTGTCCGACGGCTCAAGCCTACGAAGACCGCCTGGTCCAACTGCACGCCGACTTCCAGGGCCGTGGCGTGGCGCTGGTCGCGATCTCGCCGAACGATCCGCTGGCGGTTCGGCTGGATGAACTCGGCTATACGGACGTGAACGATTCTCTCGAGGACATGAAGATCCGGGCCCGAGACCGGGGCTTTACGTTCCCCTACCTGTACGACGGCGACACGCAAGCCACGTCGAAAGCCTTTGGCGCGCTGGCAACTCCGCATGTGTTCCTCTTCGACGCACAGCGCAAGCTTTGCTATCAGGGCCGGATTGACGACTCGGAGGTCGGCGTGGTCAAGTCGCACGATACGCGCAACGCCATCGAAGCGTTGCTGGCGGGCCAGGCGGTACCCGTGGCCACGACCCGCGTGTTCGGCTGTTCGACCAAGTGGTCGGACAAACGCTCCAGCGCCGTCGAGTCGTTGGCGAAATGGAACGCGGAAGAGGTCTCGGTTCAAACGATCGACACGGCGAGCGTCGGCAAGTTGGCTCGGAACGACAGCCCGAACCTCCGCCTGATCAACGTCTGGGCCACCTGGTGCGCCCCGTGTGTTCGGGAGCTGCCGGAACTGGTCACCATCAACCGCATGTACCGCAAACGCAAGTTCGAGCTGATCACGATCAGTCTGGACGATCCGAAAGAGCGCGAGGCGGTGTTAAAGTGCCTGCGAGAAAACCACGTCTCGTCGACGAACCACATTTTCGAGTCGGACGACCGCGACCAGTTGGCCGAGGCGCTCGACAAGCAATGGCCCGGCCCGGTCCCCTACACCATCCTGGTCGCGCCCGGCGGCAAAATTCTGTATCGCAAGCACGACACAATCGACCCATTGGAACTGAAGAAGGCCATCGCCGATTTCCTGGGACGGACTTACGCCAGTCGCTGACTCCCCGGATGCATGCGCTCCACCTGCCGCTCATGATCCTCTCGTACGAGCGGTAGCAGACCGTCGACGGCTCGCCGGTGAACACGATGCCGCCCTCGGTCTTGTCGCCGCCGTGACAGCGGATGCGGTGCTGGTCCAGGATCGGCCGAACCTCTTCGCAGAATCCAAGATCTCGCGTACCATGTTCCTTTAACCACTGGCTCTTGGGGTTGGAAGGTCCCTATGCTCTGCTCGACAGAGTACAATAGGGTCAGTCCGGATAGTTCAAGGAATTCGGGCGGGCAGAGAAACCTGCTCGATGTCAATCTCCTGTCCAGCGAGCGCCATCATGGAAACCAAATGCCTCCTCCCCCGCGTGTGGGAAGTTCCCCAAGTGTTTCGCGACCGGCTCGGCACCAGCGTGGGCCGGCAACGCGTAATGGTGGCGGACGGCCACCTGCTGCTCGTCTTGCATGTGCCGCCCGAACCGGACAAGACGGAACGTCTGGGACGGTTCCTGTGGCGCAAGCCCGACGGGACGTGGACGTCGAACGATTTGGGCAGCGGCTCTCAGGTGGTCGGCAAGCACCTGGACCAATTTGCCAAAACGATCCACGACTGTGATGCACGCGAAGAGCGAGCGACGACGGCGGAGGACTACTTTGACGTTCTGGAACGGCTCGCGCCGATCCAGCGCTCGGCCAGGAATTTGCACGCCGTTTTGCAGGAGGCTCGCCAGGCGTGCCCGGACGACCGGGACCTGATCAACTTTCGCGATCGAGCTTACGAGACGGAGCGAACGGCAGAATTGCTGCAGACAGAGACGAAACGCTCCTGGGACCTGCTGATGGCAAGAAAGGCGGACGAGCAGGCAAAGGCCAGCCGCCGGATGGCCGCCTCGGCGCACCGCCTGAATCTGCTGCCACCCTGCGCAAGCCGGTCTCGCTCGAGACCGGCTTGCGCAGGGTGGCAGGAAAAAGCTTCCGGCCAGTGTCCTAGAAACCACCCATCGTATTTCCCGTCTTGATGAAGTTCGGATACGCTTCGTTGCCGTGTTCGCCGATATCCAAACCTTCCATTTCTTCCTCGGGCGAGACCCGGATACCCATGGTGTACTTGAGCAGCAGCCAAGCCGCCGCAGCCAACACCAGCACGTAAGCTGCACACGCGGCGACGCCGATCGCCTGGGTGATCAACTGCTGGACGCCACCACCGTAGAACAAGCCCGCAGTCGCCGCGTCGTTTCCAGCCCGTGCCAAGCGGTCGGGCGTTGCGAACAGCCCGATGCACAAGGTGCCAAAGACGCCGTTCAGCAGATGCACCGAGGTCGCACCCACGGGATCGTCACATCGAATCCGATCGAAGAACAAGACCCCCAGCACCACCAGCGCTCCGGCCATCAAACCGATCAGCAACGATGCCCCGACGGTGACGAAAGCACACGGTGCGGTAATCGCCACCAGACCTGCCAAACAGCCGTTCAAGGTCATGCCCAGGTCGGGCTTGCCCAGCAGCAGCCAAGCCAGCAGCGTGGCACTTAGCGTGGCGGCCGCCGCAGCGGTGTTCGTCGTCACCACGATCTCCGAAATCGCATTCGGATCCACGCCCATCGTGCTGCCCGGATTGAAGCCGAACCAGCCGAACCAGAGCACAAAGCAGCCAACCGTAGCGAGGCTCAGGTTATGCCCAGGAATGGCGTTGACCCGACCGTTCGCACTGTACTTGCCAATCCGCGGCCCCAGGATGATCACGCCTGCCAGAGCCGCCCAGCCGCCGATGGAATGGACCTGCGTGGAGCCGGCAAAGTCCAGGAAACCCATGCTTTGCAGCCAGCCACCGCCCCAGATCCAGTGGCCCACGACAGGATAAATCGCCATCGCCATGATAAAGCTGAACACGATGAACGACACGTACTTGATCCGTTCGGCGACCGCCCCGGAGACGATCGTCGCCGCCGTGCCGCAGAAGACGAGTTGGAAAAAGAACTTGGCCCACAACGGCACGCCCGTCCAGCTGATCGCCGAGTAGGTTCCGACGTAAGCGTCCCCGGTCGCCGGACTGTTGTCAGCCCCGCCCAGGAACAGCAAGCCTTCCGTTCCCACGAATCCGCCACCGTCGCCGAACATCAGTCCCCAGCCGACGACCCAGAAGCCGATCGAACTGATGGCGAAAACAACGAAATTCTTCGAGAGGATATTCACACAGTTCTTCGCCCGGCAGAACCCCGACTCGACACAGCCGAATCCGAGGTTCATAAAGAACACGAGAACGCCGGCGATCAGCACCCAGAGCGTATCGGCCATGACCTTCAACTCGGCGTTCGTGGGATCGGACGACTCTTCCTCGGCCGCTTGCTGTGCCGACGCCTCCGTGCTCTGGGCGGCAACAAGGTCCGTGGCTGCTTCGTCAGCGGCCCAAGACCAACGGGCGAAACCGACAACCAGTAGCAGGATTACGGCGAGCAGCGATGCGCGTCTCGCGATACGATGCATTCCCATGTTTCTACATACCTCTCAAATCTCAAACGTTTTTTCGATTTCCTGTTTCGCGAAGCCTGACGCCGGTCGTGCCAGGCAGTCTCCGAGCAGTCCCAGACTCCGCGAAACCCGCCTAGATTGCACTTTCCCCGGTTTCCCCGGTGCGAATCCGAATCACGTCCGTCAGGCTGTGAACGAAGATCTTTCCGTCCCCCACCAAGCCCGTGCTGGCAAGCCGGGAAATGGTTTCGATAATCGCGTGTACTTCACTCTCCGGAACCACCAACTCGAGCTTGATTTTGGGC
>Ga0351912_1152_pt2 | contig 10787 bp, 9 predicted proteins | sample TotcelHT113001M3_FD_206863 | JGI IMG/M metagenome (GOLD analysis project Ga0351912, IMG submission 206863) | Enriched cells from coal bed in the Powder River Basin, Montana, United States - Total cells T11 rep1 HSBNCT.T11.300.1.M3 ...
GCCCCACCCGGGGGGGGGGGGGGGCGGCCCCAATGGCCGCGGGGGGGGGGGGGGGGCCCCCCCCCCCCCCGGGGGGGGGGGGGGGGGGGGGGGGCCCGCCCGCCCGATCCCCGTCGCGGTCCAGGACGCGCAACCTGCGGAACTCGCGTTCTTGCTGGCCGAAGTGCCGATTTCGAGCGACGAGTTGACCGTCCTGGTGACGATGAAAGCCGAACCACGCCGGAACTATCCCCGCGAAGTGGCACGCCTGGTCCAGCTGGAAGTCTCCGGCGGCGAGACTCGCTTGCTGGAGCGTAAGCCTGCCGCCACCGGCATGGTTTTGCGAGGCGAAGGGGAACGTCCGCTGGACCGCGAGTTCGGCGCGCGGGTCGACTATCGTCCCGACGAGACGATCGGCGACCTCGCGCTGGAAGCCTACGCCATCCATCCGCCCTATATCAACGGCCGCGGGGCGGTCTTCTGGATCCGCGATGTCGATGTGCCGCAGGATGCGGAACTGCGTTTCCAGCTGGGGATGGGCGCGCGGAGCCCGGCACGCTCGGACGGAGTCTGGTTCCAGGTCTGGGCGGCGGAGTGGCACGCGGATCAGCCGGGCGCGTCTCCGCTGGGAGAGTTTCGCCAGGTTTTCGAGAAGTCCACCAAGGCCCATGCCTGGCTGCCCCAGCGGGTGCCGCTGACGGATTGGGCCGGCAAACGCGTGCGGCTCAAGTTCGTTGCCGACTGCGGTCCGCGGGACAACGCGACGACAGACCACGGATTCTGGGGCGACGTGAAGATGGTCCGGGCGGGCGTGGCGGAAGCGGACCTCACGCCGGCCAAAGCGTACACGAGTTGGGCCAACGAGCGCGCTTTCACTTCCGTATTCTACTTTCGCGATCTCCGTTCGCCGCGGGTGGATCTGAAGCTGACGATCGAAGGCGGCGAGCCGGTGACGCTCGAAAAGATCTCGGCGCACGCTCATCCCGACGCCATGTACCGGTTGTTCGAGCGCGGAATCGTGCTGGCCAATCCGAGCCGGAGGCCCTTGACGTTTGACCTGGAACAACTCTCGCCCGGCGTTCGCTACCGGCGAATTCAAGGAACCCTGAACCAGGACTTGGAAACCAACAACGGACGCCCCGTGGGCGAACAGGTCACGTTGGGCGAGCGTGATGCGCTGTTTCTCGTGCGGGCACCTTTTAAGCGCCGCGGAGCCGTTTCAAGTCGTCTGCCGTAACCGTGATTTGGCGGCAGAATCCGGTATGCATGCGGATGTATTCCAGGTGTTCGCAAAGCTGGGGATCGGCGTGCAAGATCTCCTCGATCTTTCGCTTCTCGGCCGCGTCCAACCCTTGATGTTCTGCCGGCCAGACCGTGTTCGTCTCGACGACCAACGCTTCCCGATAACGATCGAATTTCTCGCGCATCCCCTCGGATCTCCTCGCATCCCCAGTCAAGTTACGCTATAACGATTGGGGGATAGTATACGGTTTGTCGGAAGACGCGAGAATATGGACCCTACGAATGCGGAGGCACGTTCTTGAGCGAAGACGTTGTGGAACTGCTGAGGGACCTGGACCGAATCGCCGAACTCGATATCTCGGAACGCGAGGAGGCGATTCGCCGAAGCGGCTGGATGGGCCAGGCGACGGGGGATGACATCGAGGCGATTTTGCGGGCGGTCCTGAGCCGGCCGCCGGAACTGAACAAGCTCCAAGATCTGCTGCTGACGGCGGTGTTCCGCCAGGTGCTGGCGCGGCAGCGGGGTGCAGCCGACCAGGCGGCACCGCTGCCGCTGAACGACAGCCTGTTGGCGCGGGCCGCCGACCTCTGTCGCTACTGGGGACCGCAGGTCAAAGCGAGATCTTATCTGCTGTGTTGGTTCACCGCCGCTCGCAACCCGTCGGCGCTAGCGACTTGGACCGAACTGATGGTCTCCGATCCGCCCGTGGACTCGGACTTTGTGGCCGCGATTTTCGGTCCGCTGTTTCAGCACCGCGACTACGATCCCGCGGCCTTGTTTCCGGCCCTCCTGGACGGCCTCAAGCACATCAGTCTGGCCGCAGCGATCCTGGACTTGTCCAACTTCATGATGCGCGAACGAATCGTCCTGCAGCACCCGGCGGCCGGGCGGGTGCAGGAGATCTCGCTGCTTCTGGCCGGCCTGGTCGGCCGCTTGGGCCGGCTCGAAACGACGCCGCCGGCCGAGGGAGCGGACATCGAATCGGCCAGCCGTCAGGTCAAGGAGGGCATCTCTCTGGCCGTTTCGCTGTGCGACGCGTTGGCGTTGATCGGGGACCAGTCGGCCGTGGGCAAACTGTATCAGGCGTTGGAACTGAGCCATCGCCGCCTGCGGGCCGAAGCGGCGGCTGCCTTGGCCAAGCTGGGCGAAGAGACCGGCGAACAGGTCCTGATCCAATTGGCCGAAGAGCCGGTGATTCGGCTGCGTGTCCTGGCCTACGCCGAAGAGTTGGGCATCCTGGACCGGATCGAAGCCCAATACAGAACCGAACAGGCGAAGGCCGAGGCCGACCTGGCCCTGTGGCTGGCCCAGCCGTCGCAGATGAACTTGCCGCCGACTCGGTGTGAGTTGGTCGATGCCCGCCAGCAAGCCTGGCCGGGCTACGACGACCTGGTCGCGTGCTTCCTGTTCCGTTTCGTGTATGCGTTCCAGGACTCCGAGTTCAGCAACGTCGGCATTGCCGGTCCGCTGACGCACGCCTTTGCCGCCGATCTGGCGGACTTGTCCCCGGACGATATCTACGCCGCGTTTGCCGGCTGGCACGTGGACCACGAGGACATTTATGAGCTGAGCGTCGATTCCCTGAGCGACGCCCAACGCGTCGAGGTCGCACGCCTGGAACGTCGCTTGCGAGATGCCGGCTACGATGCGATCGTGCCCACGATCCTGGGTTCCTTTCTCGGAGACAAGGCCCTGGTGGCGACCGCCATGTACCAAGGCATGCCTGGCATCGCCGTGGCGGACCAACTGCAATGCGCCTGGTGGCCCCGCCGCGGCAGCCTGCGGCCCATCGACGCCGACGTGGCCTACTGTATCTACAAAGGCCGCAAACTGCTGCGGGCGTTTAACGAGTAGGGCAGGCTCCGGTTGCAAAAGAATAGCTCCTCGACGAACAGGGCTCTATACTTCCTTATAAACCGTACGAGATTCACAATACGCATGTCATCCCAACCCGCAGCGTCAGCGGGGTGGCGCAAAAACGATTTGACGAAATCGTCGACGCTTGCTCACGAGTCCCCCCGAACCCCTTCTGACGGAGAACTTGATGTCCACGACGACTAAGCCCTCATCGCACAAACCGCCGTCGCCGCCTTCGCTGTTGGAAAGCGTGCGGAACACGGAGAAACGGTTCCTGGCCGGCAAGCGGGACCGTGGAGCGGACTTGGAAAGCGCGGTCCGCGTGTTCCTGGAGTTCTTGCGCGGTTACGAATCGCTGGACTTCGCTGGCCCCTGCGTCACGGTGTTCGGGTCGGCGCGGTTTTCGGAGGATCATCACTACTACCAGTTGGCGCGGGCGGTCGGTCGAGGGCTGGCAGAGGCCGGATTTGTCGTCATGACCGGCGGCGGGCCGGGGATCATGGAGGCGGCCAATCGGGGCGCCAAGGAGGGCGGCGGCGAGACCATCGGCTGTAACATCGTGCTGCCTCGCGAACAGAAGCCCAATCCGTACCTGGACCGGTTCGTCGAGTTCGATCATTTCTTCGTCCGCAAAGTGATGCTGGTCAAGTACTCGTGCGCGTTCGTCGTGATGCCGGGCGGGTTCGGCACGCTGGACGAGGCGTTCGAGGCCGTGACGCTGATCCAATGCGACAAGATCGAGCGGTTCCCCGTGGTTGCGATGGGCCTGCCGTTCTGGGGATCGGTGCAAGACTTTGTCGAACACTCGCTGTTGGGCGAGCAGACGATCGCTCGCGAAGATCTGGACCTGCTGCATGCCACGGATTCCGTCGAGGAAGCGGTGGCCTACATTCGCCGAGGAATCCCTGCGGAAGTGGCGCGTTTGCTGCCGGAGATGCGAGAACCGCTGGATCGTTCCACGGAAACATGAGGAGCATAAACATGAAAGTTACCTTGCATGGTGCTGCCGGCGGCGACGTCACCGGTTCGGCTTACTTGATCGAAACCCAGCAGGCCCGTGTCCTGGTCGATTTTGGCATGTTCCAAGGCGTGGCCAAGTCGGAGCTGCGGAACCGCGTTCCTCGCGACTTGAATCCGCGGCAACTGGACGCGGTGTTGCTAACCCACGCTCACCTGGACCACACCGGCCGCCTGCCGCTGTTGGTCAAGAGTCACTGCGAAGCGCCGGTGTTCGGCACGCCCGCGACGCGGGAGCTGACGGACCTGATCCTTCGCGATTCGGCCAAGATCCAATCGCAGGACATCGAGCGGATCAATCGCCGCCGCCAGCGGGCCGGCCAGAAGCTGCTCGAACCGTTGTATCGCATCGAGGATGTCGAAGCTGCCCTGTCCCAATTCCGTCCCGTGCCGTACCATGACCCGGTGGACGTGGCGCCCGGCGTGACGGCCCGCTGGGTCGAGGCCGGGCACATGCTGGGTTCGGCCAGTATTCACCTGACGTTGCGCGACGACAGCGGCACTGCGACCGCCGTGTTTTCCGGCGACCTGGGGCCCAAGGGCGCGCCGATTCTGAGGGACGCCGAGCCGTTTCAGCAGGCCCAAACCGTTTTCCTGGAATCCACCTACGGCGGCCGCAATCACAAACCGTTTCAGGCCACCGTCGACGAGTTCCTGGACGTGCTGCAAACCGCCATCGCACGCAACGGCAAAGTCCTCGTGCCGACGTTCGCCGTCGGACGCGCGCAACTGCTGCTGGTCATCCTGGCCGGAATCTTCCGCAAGAATCTGTTGCCCAAGTTTCCCATCTACCTGGACAGCCCGATGGCCATTGAGGCCACGAAGATCTACCGCCAACACGCCGAACTGTTCGACGAGGATTTGACACGAGACATCCAGGAGCATCCGTTGGAAGAGGACCTCGATACGGTTCAACCTACGGTGACGGCCGAAGAGTCCAAGGCGCTGAACCACGTCCGCGGACCATGCTTGATCATGGCCGGCGCCGGCATGTGCAACGCCGGACGCATCCTGCATCACCTCCGCCAAAACCTGTGGCGGACGGATACGCACGTGATCTTCGTCGGGTACCAGGCCGCAGGATCGCTCGGCCGCCGCCTGGTCGACGGCGCCCAGCAAGTGTCGATTTTTGGCGAACGCATCGCGGTCCGCGCCGCGGTCCATACGATGGGCGGTTTCAGCGCTCATGCCGGCCAAACCGACTTGCTGGATTGGCTCAGCGCTTTGGCGCCCTGCCGCCCCCGCGTCATCCTGACGCACGGCGAAGCGAACAACCAGCATGCGCTGGCGGCGAAGATCCACGAGGCGTATCAGCTGGCGGCGGAAATCCCCAAGATCGGCGACGTCATCACGTTGTGATCAGGATCGGCTGAATGACCTGCACCTGTACAGGGGTCGGCTTGAAACCCTATCCCAGCAAATCGCGAGCCAGATCGTAGCCGACCAGGAAGATAGCGGCGTCCACGACGAGGTGGCTGAGCCACGGGGCGACCAGCGACCCGCTACGTTCGTACAGCCAGGCCCAAAACGCTCCCCCCACGGCAACGGCCAGCGAGAACGCGTACGTCCAAGGCGATGCCCAACCGAAATACGTCGCCAGCAGGATCACGTGATGGGCCATAAAGGCTAAGCTGGAAATGGCCACCGCCGACGTCCGTGACAGCTGGCTTCGCAACTGGCCGAATACGAACCAACGCCAGTAGTATTCTTCCAAGGCGGAATGGCAGATCGCATAGAACACCCCGACGGAGGCATACATCCACAACCGGCCGATCCCCAAAGCGATGATCTTCCCCCGAATCGACTCGGTGGCATCCGCAAAGGCTGGATTGGCCTTCCACATCAGGTGATACAGGCCAAACATAGCGGCCAGCACCAACAACCCAAACCCCGCGCCCACAACCAGCATCGGAGCCTGAGCGCGAAGCCAGTTGGGAGGCCGTCGCCACGAGACCAAGCCCGCGATCATCGCACGGCAGCCTGACGAGGTCCCCCGCACGCGAAGCAACGCCACGACCAGCGCGGGGAATGTGAACTGGATCGTTTTTCCGACCGCGTAGACCGACTGTTGCAACCACGCGGAATGGCCCGCCAGCAACACGAAATAGGCGAGCGTCAACAACGTGGGGAAAACCATCGCCACCAGGAGCGCGGCCCTACCAACGGAGCGATGCGGCTGAATCATCTCCGCCAGCGGCGCCCCCTGCCACGGCCACCCCCGCCCCCAGGATTCTTGGACCGCGATTCCAAATTGGCGGCCAGGATCGCATCGATCGCCTGCTGCCAAGTGGGGATCTTCTTGTGCTTCAGCCTCAGCCTGTCGCCGCCGTCCTGTTCTTCGTCGTCATCGTCGAAATGATCCTCCGCTTCGTCTTCCAGATCATCTCCCCCCTCCGCTTCCGCCGGAACACGGCGTTCTTGGATCTCGGCGGCGCCACGGCTGGGACCAGCGATTACTTCCTGCTCTTCCTCGTCGTCCTCCAGGTCCTCGACTCCGGCCTCGGCTCCGGCCTCGATCCGCGTTTGGTCGGTCGTGGACCGCGGAGTGCGACGGCCGCCACGTCGCCGGCGTCGACCGCGGCGACGGCCGGACTTGTCCTCTTCCTCCGCCTCGGGCTGAGCCGCATCGGGTGAATCGACATCCGGCTCATCCAGCTCGCCAACCGCATCGAATTCCCCTCGATAGGCCGACACTTCGTCGAGCATTTGATCGGCAGGCTCGTCAAAGAAGCCGAAATCCCGTTCCCTGGGAACGAACGGCTCGTCGCGTTGAACCTCGTCGCGTCGGACCTCGTCGCGTCGAACCTCGTCGCGTCGAACCTCGTCGCGTCGAACCTCGTCGCGTTGAACTTCGTCGCGTTGAACTTCGTCGCGTTGAACTTCGTCGCGTCGGACCTCGTCGCGGCGTTCCCCCCGGCGCTCGCCCCATCGCTCGCGACGCGGGCGTTCGCTACGAGGACGCTCGCTACGGGGACGCTCGCTGCGGGGAAGCTCGCTGCGGGGAAGCTCGCTGCGGGGAAGCTCGCTGCGGGGAAGCTCGTCGGTGCGTGCCTCCGGCTGACCACGGTCGGTCGCCGGCTCGCTGACGATCTCTGCCTCCAGATCGACTTCGTCAAAGATAGCATCCAAGACCCCCGGGGTGTCCAGGGACAAGTTCGGATCCTCGAACAACGACGAGCGTCGATGCTCGCGACGCGATTCCGTCCGCTCACTCACGGCCACGTCGCCCGGACGTTCCCCGCGTACGAGAGACCAAGCGGGGATTTCCGGCGGCGTCACCGCTTGCGTTTCGATTGCAACAGCGTCCGGCTCTTGAACCACCTCCTGAGCCGGCACCGGCGCTGGAATCAGCACCGGCGCTGGAACCGGCACCAGCGCTGGTTTCAACAGCGTCTCGGGTTCCGGTTCGAGTTCAGGTTCCGGCTCAGGTTCCGGTTCCGGTTCGGTGACTTCAATTCCCAAGGCATTGGCCAATTCCCGCCAATGGTTCACCCGCTTGGGCTTTGGCTCGGCGACTTGGGGCGGGGCGGGTTTTGGAATGTGCCTCGCCGGGGCAATAATCTCAACCTGTTCGGGCTGGAAACTCGACTCGATTTCAGGCAGAGGCTCCGGTTCCGTCGCCTGTTCAACGGGTTGCTCACCCCAGGACAGTTCCGCCGGCGGTGGCAATTTGGGCAATTCTTGTTCTTCCTCCGGTTCAACTGCCGGCTTCGCCCCCAGTTTCACAGCCAAGATATTCCAATGATCGGTGGGTTTTCTCTCGTTCATTTCTCTTTCTCTTCGCGCCGCTTTCGACGCCGAAAAACTTCGCGCCCCTCGCGGGCGCTTGATACCCTAAACGTTTAAGCCAATGGGCTTTACATCAAGTGGGCGATACAGGACTTGAACCTGTGATATCCGCCTTAAAAAGGCGAAAGCACCGAACTCCAACCGCAATCCAACAAAGGACTTACGACAACACCGGGTTGCGATTTCGCCAACGACTCCCCCTGCAAAGGCGAAAACAACAACGCCGACGTTTCGGTAAACGCCTGCTTCAAGATATCCGAACCGCCGACAGGAAGCAAGCACGAAGGGCAAGCACACGTTCAATGTTCCTTTACTGGGGCGGCTGTAGGACCACCCGCAGCGATTGACCGCTTTCCATCAACTCTAGCGCCGCGTGGAATTCATCCAGCGGCAGGAGATGGGTTGCCAACTTGGCGGCGGGAACCGTTCCGGTGGCCAGTAACTCGACCGCTTTCTCGACATGCCACGGTGCTGAATCGCTGGTGCCCACCACGCGCAATTCGCCGTAGTGGATCGGCCGGCTGTCGATCGTCAGAAGGCTGGCGCCCGAAGGCAGCGAAGCGAACAGCACGACCGTGCCGCGTTTGCGCACCAGGTGGACCGCTTGCTCCTGAGGCGCGGCCGCCGGCGCAGCCACGATGGCCACGTCCGCACCCAAACCACCCGTTTCGGCCATCACCCGCGCCGCGAGGTTTTCTTGGGCCGGATTGACCAACACGTCGCAGCCGAACGATTCGGCTTGCTGCAAACGCACGTCGTTCACCTCGGACAAGATGATCTTTCCGGCGCCGAAGCTGCGCGCCACGCAAGCGTTCATCAGCCCCATCGGCCCGGCGCCAAGAACCAGCACGGTATCGCCCGGCTCCAGGCCGCACTGTTGCAACGAATTCACGGCACAGCTGACCGGTTCGGCCAGCGCCGCGTGTTCGGGCAGCAGATCCGGGGGCGTCTTGATGACGTGGCCGTTGCGCAAGGCCAGCGCGGGAATCACCGCGTACTCGGCCATGCCGCCGGCGAAAGAAAAGCCCATCGGAGCCAAGTTCACGCACAGATTGGGCCAGCGGCGGCGGCAGTAGTAGCACGTGCCGCAGGAAATGCTGGTCGCCATCACGATTCGGTCGCCGACGGCCAAGCCTCCCGCGGCGCCGTCGCCAGCCTCGACGACGACGCCCGTGAACTCGTGCCCCATGGTCAGCGGCGCCTTGATCCGCGGGTTGCCGTGCTTGAAACTCTTCCAGTCCGTTCCACACACGGCACAGGCGTCCACCCGCACCAGCAATTCGTCCGCCCCGCATTTCGGCATCGGCAGATGTTCTACGCGAATATCGCCCGGGGCGTAATAAACAACGGCTTTCATGGGTGGACCTTTCGACGTTGCGGTCAAACCTGTTCTTCGATCACGTACGGCTGGCGGTATTCCCGCCGGAACATCTTCATGGCATCCTCGTTGCCGACGACCTTCTCCGTCTGGCGGTCGATGACCAGTTTTTGACCGCCCAAACGGTAACTCATCGTCGCATAGTGAGCCCACAGCACGCTGCGGTGCCCCTCTTCGATGTCGGCCGCCGGCAGTTGCCGCGAGCGGATGCACTGGAGGAAATTCTCTTGATGTTCCGGATCGGGGAACAGGCCTTTCTGCTGGTCCTTGACGACCCCTTCCTGCAAGCCGGGCCGCACGAACACCTGCCAGCCGCCGCCGTGCCGGCCCAGGCACATCATTCCTTCGCTGCCATAGATTTCGATCCGCGTCGCACACTGCGGCCAGTATGGGTACTTGTCCGGCGCTTGGCGGATGATGGGCGAGATCTTCAAGACATAGGGCGTGTACAGCGTCAGTTCAAAGGTCACGGTCATGTTGTCAAAGTCGTACACCGCGACCTGCGTGTCCGGCGATTCCGCAGCGCCCGGCTCGTACCGAGCGCCGGTGCAATAGACGCTGTTGGGATAGTCCACGCCGAGCACAAAGCGGGCGAGGTCGATTTGATGAATCCCGTCGTTGATGATATCGCCGCTGGAGTAGCGCCAGAAATGGTGCCAGTTGCGGTGCAGCGTGGCATTGTACTTGGCTGCCGGCGCCGGACCGTTCCAGCGATCCCAGTCGAATCCGGCGGGCGGCTCGCTGTCAGGCTGCATCGGGAAATTGTTCCAGCCTTTTTGATTATAGATGCGGCAGAAATGCACGTTGCCCAGTTTGCCGTCGGCAAGGTACTGGCGGGCGGCCTGATTGTATTCGGCGCTGCGGTTCTGCGTGCCGACTTGAACGACGCGCTCGTATTTCCGCGCGGCTTCGACCATCTTGCGGCCTTCCCAGCAGTTGTGGCTTGGCGGCTTCTCGACGTACACGTCCTTGCCCGCTTGACAGCTGTGGATCGTGGGCAAGGCGTGCCAATGGTCCGGCGTGGCCACGATCACCGCATCCACCGCCTTGTCATCCAGCACGCTGCGATAGTCTTCCGCACTTTGGGGCGCCGATCCGCCTTGCTGATCCGCCAACGCTTTGCACAGTGCCGCTCGGCGGTTGCTGTCGGGGTCCGAAACGCCTGCGAACAGCACGTCGTCTCGGGCCGCAAAGTCGCGGGCCAGGTTGCTGCCTCGTCCACCGGCGCCGATCACCCCCAGCACGATTTTATCGGCAGCGGGGGCACCCCGTGCGGAACCGGCGTTCTGCAGGATCGTCCAACCCGCGGCGACGCCCAATCCCGCGTTGCGGGATCGAGTCAGAAACTGACGGCGATGTATCTGTGTCATGAACGCAGTCCTCCAGGGAAAGGGGAAACTCGGCTTGCTCGATACACCTTAACCGGAAACAGGCGACCGATAAAGACTCCCAAGGCAATTCCACTCGCTTTTCGGTTTACTCTCGCGGCGGTGGCGCAGCGGCGCTGGCCTCGCCCACCAGCGA
>Ga0351912_1287_pt1 | contig 10556 bp, 10 predicted proteins | sample TotcelHT113001M3_FD_206863 | JGI IMG/M metagenome (GOLD analysis project Ga0351912, IMG submission 206863) | Enriched cells from coal bed in the Powder River Basin, Montana, United States - Total cells T11 rep1 HSBNCT.T11.300.1.M3 ...
GGCATCCACTTCCTCGTTGATCATCATGGTGCCGATCTCGGCGGCAAAGGCCGATCCCGACCGCCCGGCCACCAGGATGGCGGTCATGATGGGCCCCAGTTCCTTGACAATGGAGATGGCCAGCAGGGAGGCCACATAAATGTTGGCGCCGAACTGCTTGAGCTGGAGCGACGACATGAAGGCCAGGATGAGGCCGAGGAGGAGGGCGATGAGGCCCACGATGGGCAGCCCGTCGACGCCGGCGCGCTTCATGTAGAAGGCCACGTCGTCCCACCGTACCGCCCGGGGATGCAAGAGGGCGTGGGTCAATGCCCCCAGGAGTTCCCCCAGGAAGGTCAACATCCGCTTGTAGTCGTCCAGGACCTTGCGGGTCGCCTCACCTATCCGTTCCAAGATATTGCCGGTCTGGCGATCGGAGATGAGGGGCGGGATGGCCAGGGCTTTCGGGTCGATGAGCCCCATAATCCCCCGGGCCTTGCCGGTGAGGTTGGCGAACTCAAAGGTCACCGACCGGCCCCGGGCGTTGCTTTCCAGTTCCATCAGGGCCAACGCCCCGGCGCTGTCCAGGAACTCGACGCCGGCCAGGTCCACCGTGAGACTGGCGGGGATCATCTCCTGCAGGTGGTCCTGGGTCTCGACGATGAAGGATTCCAGGTTATCCAGGGCAATCCGGCCGGACACGGTGAAAGTAACCTGTTTCCCTTTATCGCCGCTTACCTGAATGGTGTGGCCGTGCCCTGGCACTATGGCGTTCCTTTGCGTGCGGGGAAAGGTTCTGGACCTGTCACTCTAAAAAGGTCCGATCTTGTGGATAGGAAGCCTCCGGCGGAGCGGTGCTTAGGTATTAAAATCCAGGGCCAGGAAATCCTTTTCCGTGAGGTTCCACCTCTTTTCCGCATCCGCGGAGCTGATGGCGATGGCCACCAGGCCGATCAACACATCTTTGCGGATGAGAGGGGCGCAGACGAGATAGAGTTTTGAACCCTCCGGCAGGAATAACGCCTGCTGCTGGATCTTTTTGCTGCTGATAGCTTTCTTCACCAAGTCATAGCTGGAGAAATCTTTCGCCTTGCCGTCCCCTTTGACGGGGTATGCCGACAGAATCTTGCCGACCGGGTCCAACACCCCGATTTCAAAAGGACACATGCGACACAACTTAACCGCCGGGGACTCGACATTCTCCAGGGCGGCTTTAATCGCCACCAGGTCCTTTCTGGCGACCGGCTCCAACAGGGTGACGGCGAGATTGTCGAGGCAACTTTTTAGTTCTTGCTTGAAGGTGGCGATTCCAGGATTCAACGGGGCCTCTCGGGCCTGACATCCGAAAAGCAGAATAATTGCACTTGCAAGGAGAACCGGCCAAAGACGGCCCTGATCTCCGAAAAAACTGCTCCGCAAGAGATTTCTCATGGCTTATTTACCAACTTGTCAATGAATTATTATTGCTTATATCCTATTTTTCCCGTATCTGGCAAGAGAATCGGCTGGGACCCGATGAAAATACCCGGGGGACCAGGACGTTGGATGACTGCAACCGTGCATTGCAGGATCTCGGCGCTAAACTATGTAAGAATAAAACATCGGTCTGCCGTTGACAAAGAGGGCCGATCGCTATTATTATAAATTCTGCACAAGGGTGCGGGGATCGGGCCGGGTTACAGCCCGATGACTGTCAATTATTTTATAACTCCCGGAGGATTTGGAGATGCCAGGTTTCAACGGGATGGGACCATGGGGCCGCGGGCTCCGGCACGACAGAAATTGGCAGGATTACGACAGGGGGGGCGAGTATGAGTTCCCCGGCTATGGTCCGGCCATGTGGTGGGATATCCCGGCTGCCAGGTCGTATGCCACCCCCAAAGAGGAACTGGCCGATCTGAGATGTCGGGCCCAAATGCTGACCCAGGAACTGGCGATGGTCCAGAAACGCATCGCCGCATTGGCCGCCGAAGTGGACCGGCCCCTGGACGGTTAGGCGCAGCCTGCTTGGTTCACACCGTTCGCACCCATCACCCCTGCCCCTGACGCGACAGGCGGGGTCTGGAATCATCATCGAAGGACTGGCTGCGAAGCCTTCACTTCTCGATTATTATGGTCCCTTTGCCTGAATTCCAGGAGTTTATCCCGAAATCATTAACGGTTTTTTCCCCTGCAAGGTCTTCCCTGCGCCTAATACCAAGTTGCGCTCATAGAAGTAATACAGGCTCTTGTAGGGGCGACCCGGCGGGTCGCCCTCTGATGGGCGAACATCTAAGTCCGCCCTTAAAAAAGAAAATATTAAATTACCTGTATGAGCGCATCTTGGTATAACTCCTGTCTCCTGAGAAACACCTGATACCATCCCCGCAAAAATTTTTCCGGACAATCCTTCATGGACCTTCGGCCCACCCGTAAAACATGAAAAGGTCAGTGGGGCGGGCGTCCCCGCCCGCCAGCCGGAGGCTGGAAAGCCTACCGGAAGAACTTTTCAAGGCAGTTCCTTATGAGCCTGTAGCCCACCCGTAAATTATCAAAAGGGCGTTGCCGAATGGCGGCGGCCACAGGCCGCCCTATAACCTTGAACTTTGAACCTTGAACTTTGAACTTTTCAAGGCAGACCTTGCCACGCCCCCATATTATGACTATTATTTTGTATATATGAAATATTTAGGAAGACAAAGCCTGAATTTACTTATCGTCACGGCCGCGCTGGTAGTGGGCCTGGCAGGCGGCGCGCCGGCACAAGATCCCGGCGGCCGCCACCTTGCCGCCGCCCAGCCACGCCTGTCCGGGAACGATACCAGCCATGAGGAAAGGACCACGTTCATGCCAACAGCCAAGCGCTCCCCGGATATGAAGATCCCGCCCCTGGATGCCGCAGTTCCCGCCCGCACCGAGACCGCCAGCTTCGGCCTGGGCTGATTCTGGGGTCCGGATGCCCAGTTCGGGGCTATCAACGGCGTCATCCGCACCCGGGTGGGGTATGCCGGCGGCACGCAGCCCCGCCCCACCTACCGCAACCTCGGCGACCACACCGAGACCATCGAAGTCGATTTTGACCCGGCGGTGATCTCCTACGAGCAATTGCTGGACATCTTCTGGCGCAGCCACCATCCCGGCCAGCCCGCCTGGTCCCGGCAATACCGGGCCGTGGTTTTTTATCATGGTGAGCAGCAGAAAGCCCTGGCCCTGAAGACCCGGGACCAGGTAGCGGCCCGGATGCAAGGACCGGTCGCCACCGAAATTCTCCCGGCCGGCCCCTTCACCCTGGCCGAAGGGTACCATCAGAAATACTACCTAAGACAACGGCCCGATCTGCTGGCCGAGTTCGAGGCCACCTACCCCACGCCCGAGACGTTGGCGGGGTCCACCGCCGCGGCCCGGGTCAACGGCTACCTGGCCGGCTACGGCGCCCCGGTTGAACTCCAGGCCGAACTGGACGGTCTGGGGCTCTCCCCCGACGCCCGCCGGAAACTGACGGACTGGGTGGGCGCCACCGCCCGCCGGTCCGGGCCGGGCTGCCCGGTGCCCCAGCGGCCGGCCTTCTAGCCTGAGAGCGGGGGAGGCTATCTCCCCCCTCCCCTTCCCTCTTACGGAATCTCGCGGAATTCCGCCTCCGCCAGGGCCAGTTTGGCCTTCAGGAGCTTGCGGTATTTATCCCCGGCCTTGGCATAATTTTTGGCCGCCATGGCTTTGAGGAGGTCACCCTCCAGTTCGGCCACGTCCAGGCGCTGGTAATAATCCATGGTCTCCTTGAGGTGGGCCAGGACGATCTTGCCCGTCAGGATGGGATGATTGTTGGTGACGTTGGCATCGGCGAAGCGGGTGCCGTGTTCCAGTTCCACCTCCAGGCCGATGACAAAATCCACCAGGGGGATGGTCATGCCCTCGGTGTTGACCTCCTGAAGAATCGCCCTGGCCTCCTCGGGCGTTACCTTGGCATCCGCCAGTTGGGTCCAGTCCCGGATTTTCAGGGCCTGGCAGACACGCTTAACTTCCTCCACGGTAACATATACGGGCAGTTCCATAACCTTCTCCTCTTTTTCGTGGTCAGTTGTTCTCGATACAGATGGACATGTGATTGCGGCTCCAGGCCCCACAATTTGGCCCGATCTAATGCCAACGATCATTTCCTCACGGACACAACGAAAGATGAAAAATAGCTGGTGTTGGTGGGGCGGCCGTCCCTGGCCGCCTCTTGCTGGCGGGCACGGAGGCCCGCCCCACCGAGCTATTTTCATAAAAACGAGCCATCAAAAGAACTTTTTTTGTCATTCTGAGCGCCGCGCAGAATCTATCTTTCATTGAGCCGCAGAGATTCTTCTCTCCGCGGCGCTCCGTTCAGCATGACATAAACACTTATAGTTTGTTGACTGCAACTTCTCATTACTTCAGGCGCTTAAAGTCAAAATCCGCCTGAGCCAGTTCGCCTTTGAAACGGCTGACGTCGGTTTTCTTTTTGATGGCGGCCTGGATTTCAGCGCTGCCCCGGATATCGCCCAGGAGAATGGCGCCCACCAGGAGGTTGTCCTGGAGCACCAGTTTGCGGTAGGTCTTTTGGGCCTCATTTTGGTGGACGATGCCTGTAAGCTTCCCGTCGGCATCGATGTCCCCGGCGGCCATCAGATCAATCCCCGCCACCTTGAGGACGTTGGACGGCAGCGTGCCCTGGTATTGGGCCTTTTGTCCCGCCATGGCGGCCCCGGCCACCGCGCCCTGCTCCATGGCCGCGGGCCAGATACCGTAAAACCGTCCCCGGTGCTCGATGAGGTCCCCGGCGGCGTAAATACCGTCCCGGGAGGTTTTCATGCTGTCATCCACCTTGACGGCCTTGTCGATCTCCAGGCCCAGGGCCTGGGCCAGGGAGAGATCGGGCCGCACCCCGGCGGAAATGAGCACCAGGCCGCCCTTGAGCTTCTCCCCGCCCTCCAGGTTGACCGTCAGGCCATCCGGCCCGGGAGCGATCGCCTGGGTCTTGGCCCCCAGGTAAAAGGTAAAGCCCATGTCCTCCAGTTGCCGCGCCAGGATGGCGGCGCCGGCCGTGTCCATCTGCCGGGGCAGCAGCCGGGGGAAAAACTCCACCACGATGACCTTCAGGCCCAGCTTGCGCAGGCCGTTGCCGGCCTCGAGCCCCAGGAGGCCGCCGCCGATCAGCACCACGGTCTTGGCCCCCGCCGCCGCCGCTTTGATCCCGTCGGCATCGGCCAGGGTTTTCAGGGTAAACACCCCCGGAGAATCGGACCCCGGGATGGGCGGAATAAAAGCTTTGCCGCCGGTGGCCAAAAGGAGCTGGTCATAAGGAAAACGCTGCCCCTGATCGGTTTCGACCAATTTCTGGTCCGCGTCGATCTGCGTCACCCGGGTGTCCAGATAGAGGTCGATGCGGCGCTGGTCGTACCAGCTTTGCTGATGCAGGGTGATCTGGTCCGCCGCCTTTTCCCCCGCCAGGTATTCCGGCAGGGCCGGCACATAGTAAAACGGCCGGGGCTCCTGGGAAAAGACGGCAATTTTGCCTTCCGGATCATGTTTCCGGATATTTTCCGCTGCGGCATTACCTGCCACACCGTTACCGATGATCAAATACGTAGTCATGCTGGCTCCTTGCTGCCGGGGATTTGAGGGGTGGACGGTTTTGGGGGTCAGGGCTGCCCACCGCTTTCACCGGCAAACCTCCCGGGAATCTTATTACCCCTCGGGCTCGCCGGCGCCCACCACCGGCAAGACCTGGTTGACCTGAAAGAAGACCAGGAAGCGAGGCCCTTCGGCCTTTTCCGCCTCCGCCGGGTAGGTCCGGCGGCGCAGGGAGTACAGGAGGTCGCTATCCTGCTCTTCCCGGATTTTGCTGAGATAGAGCCTGGCCCCCTTATACCCGGGACCCGCTTCCAGAAACAGGTAGGCCGCCTGGGGGTTGGACTGCAGGTTGCTGTGGGTCAGGCGGTTCGGCATGATAAAGGCCACGGAATTGTCCTCCATGACGTGGGGCCGGGCGAAAATTGCCAGGTTGACCCGTCCGGAGGCGTCGGCCGTGGCCAGTACCCCATGACCCTTGGTGGACTCAAAATACGCTTTCAGATCCATGCTGATTCTCCCTGATGAGTTTCCCCCGGAGGGAAACGGTTCGTGGCTGACTTACCGCAGGAGTATGAGATACCGCTTGCCGAGGCCGCCAGTTTGATACCTAATGGTGCACTAATTAGGACAAATTATTATTTAATAACTATTATCGTTATTGTCAAGGAAAACCCCATCTTGTAATCAAATAAGGCTTGATCCGGCATCCGTCAACCTCTCCCCGGGGCAAAGAATCATGGCGGCCCGGCTGTTTTTCCTATGGAATTTGGCGCGAATGTGCCATACAATGGTGCGCAAAAGAATTTTCCCCCTGGAAATTGCCTTTTCCATGGCAGCCTGCCCGGCAGGCGCCCATGGGCAAAAGTTGGCGGAGGCAGGAAGCCTCAGGGGCCAGAAAGGAAGTGTCGCCAGATTTTGCGAACCACCCCCGAAATGAGCTGCAATGAGGCCGGCGCCAGGCGGGTTGGCCGGCTGCTTGGGCTGGCCGCCAGCCTGGCCATGCTGGCCCTGGGCTGCGCCATGGTGGGACCCGACTACGTGCGCCCGCCGGTCCAGGTGGAGCAGACCTGGCTGGACACCGGCGACAAGCGCGTCCACACCTCTACGGCAGAATACAAAAACTGGTGGCAGGCCTTCAAAGACCCGGCCCTCAACCAGCTCATCGACACCGCCTACCGGGACAACCTGACCCTCCGGATCGCCGGGGTGCGGGTCCTGGGGGCCCGGGCCCAACTGGGTATCGTCACCGGCCAGCTCTATCCCCAGTCCCAACAGGCCACCGGCTCGCTGCAGAAGATGCGTGTAAGCCCCGGTGAGGTTGTCGGCGGTTCGCCCCAGAGTTCATCGTCTTTCGGCGGCATGAGTCTGGCCCAAGCCCAGGTCGGCCTGACCGCCAGCTGGGAGATAGATTTCTGGGGCAAATTTCGCCGGGCCATCCAATCCGCCGACGCCAGCCTCCAGGCGACCATCGCCGATTATGACAACGTCCTGGTCAGCCTGACCGCGGATGTGGCGAGCAGCTATATCCTCATGCGCACCCTGGAAAAACGATTGGCCATCGCCCACGAAAACGTGCGCATCCAGACCGAAAGCCTGCAAATCGCCCAGGCGCGGTTTAACGGCGGCACCACCTCGGAACGGGACGTGGAACAGGCCAAGACCATCCTGGCCAACACCCAGGCGACTATCCCCAGCCTGGAAACCCAGGTGCGCCAGACTAAAAACGCCCTGTCGGTGCTTATGGGCCTGCCGCCGCATGATCTGGCGAATCTGTTTAAGGGTAAAGCGGTCATTCCGGCGCCGCCGCCCCAGGTGGCGGTGGGGATTCCCACCGACCTGATCCGGCGGCGGCCGGATATCCGGGCCGCAGAATTTCGGGCCGCGGCCCAATGCGACCAGATCGGGGTGTCCAAGGCTCAACTCTTTCCGGCCTTTTCCCTCACCGGGACCTTTGGGCCCCAGGCCACTGATGTGGGAACCGCCACACTGGCTCAGATGTTCAACTGGCGCAACCGGGCCGGATCCATGGGCCCGACCCTGCAGTGGAATATCCTGAATTACGGGCAAATCACCAACGACGTCCGGTTCCAGGACGCCAAGTTTCAGGAGTTGCTCATCTCCTATCAAAACTCGGTCCTCAAGGCCCAGCAGGAGGTGGAGGACAACCTGGTGGCCTTCCTGAAGGCCCAGGAACGGGCCGTTTTCCTGTCGGACAGTACGAGCGCGGCGATGCGGTCCCTGGAGCTGGCGGTCATCCAGTACCGGGAGGGCATCACCGATTTCACCACCGTCCTGACGGCCCAGCAGGCCCTGTTGAGCGAGCAGGACAGCCTGGCCACTACCCTGGGAGACATCTCCCGGAACCTGGTGGGGGTTTACCGGGCCCTGGGAGGCGGCTGGGAGATTCGTGAAGGTCATGATTTCGTGCCGGCGGAGATCAGAGAAACCATGGCCAAACGCACCAATTGGGGCCGCCTGCTGGCCCCGGCGGCGGTGGCGGTTGTGCCGTCCCCGGACGCTCAAGGCCGCCTGATCCGCGCCCCGGACTGGTAAGAAGGAAAAAACCGCAGGGCGGGATAAAACGATATCCTGGTTTCCAAGTTGCACTTGGGAACCCACATGTTTTCTGGTTCCCAAGCTCCCGCTTGGGAACCGGATTGCAGGCAAAGCTCCTGCTTTGCGAATCATCGAGCCATGTAGGGTGCGCACCGCGCACCGCCACCGCCCGCTGGTGCGCGGTGCGCACCCTACATTAACTGGTGCGTAAGACGCACCCTACGAAAGACTTTTCAAATCAGCAGTGCCGAAATGAGGTGGTGGTCCATGATGAGCTTCGGTGTGGCCAGAACTGGAACAGCGGCAGGTAAGCCGGCGCCGCAACCGCGCCGCCGCGTCCTGGCGATGCTAAGCCTGGCGATCCTGGTGATGAGCCCCGGCTGCGGCGAAAAAAGTACCTTCACCCCGCCGCCGCCGCCCAAGGTCACGGTCAGTCAACCGGTGACCCAGCCGGTGACCGATTACTTTGAATTCACCGGCAACACCCAGGCCATCAACACGGTGCAGCTCAAGGCCCGGGTCGAGGGCTACCTGGAAAAGGTCTTTTTCAAAGACGGCGACATGGTGAAAAAGGACCAATTGCTGTTTCTGATCCAGCAAAACACCTATGAGGCCAAACTCAAGCAGGCCGAGGCGGATATTCTCTCCCAGAAGGCCAAGCTCTTCCATGCCAAGACCGAATATGCCCGGTATACCAAACTGGTGGCCCAGAAGGCCGCGGCCCAGACGGACGTGGACAACTGGCTCTACCAGCGGGATGCGGCCCAGGCCGCGCTCATGTCCGCCGAGGCCCAACGCGACCTGGCCCGGCTCAACCTGGGCTACACCAAGGTAACCTCGCCCTTCGTCGGCCGCATCGGCCGCCGGCTGAAAGACCCCGGCAACCTGGTGGGCGCCGGCGAGGCCACTCTCCTGGCCGAAGTCGACCAAATCGACCCCCTGTATGTCTATTTCACCATGAATGAGCGGGAACTTCTGGAGATCACCCAGGATACCAAGGAATCGGTGGGTGCCATGATTCGCAAGGACATCCCCCTGTATCTCGCTCTGGCCAATGAGGACGGCTATCCTCATAAAGGGTACCTGGACTTCGCCAGCATCAGCCTCAACGCCACCACCGGCACCCTGACCCTCAGGGGGGTCTTTCCCAATCCCAAGGGCTTGATGCTGCCGGGGCTGTTCGCCAAGCTGCGCGTCCCGGTGACCCACAACCAGTCGGCCCTGCTGGTTCCCACCGTGGCCATCGGCTTCGACCAGTTGGGTCCCTATGTGCTGGCCGTGGACGACAAGAATATCGTCCAGCGCCGGGCCGTCAAACTCGGCACCGAAGTCAAGGACCTGACGGTCATCACCGACGGCCTGAAGGGGCAGGAGTGGGTCATCACCAACGGGCTCCTCATGGCCATCCCCGGTAAACAGGTGACGCCCGTCAAGGCCGAGGCCCCGAACTCGGAACAGCCACCGGCCTCAGCGCCCGGCGGGCAACTCAAGAAAGCCGCCCCATGATCTCCGAGTTTTTCATCGACCGGCCGATTTTCGCCAACGTCATCGCCATCGTCACCGTCATTCTGGGACTGGTGTGTCTGTTCACGCTGCCGGTGGCTCAATACCCCGAAATCGTGCCCCCCACCATCCAGGTGACCACCATGTATCCCGGGGCCAGCGCCGAGGTCATCGCCAACACGGTGGGCATCCCCATCGAACAGGCGGTCAACGGCGTGGAAGGCTCCATCTACATGTCCTCCACCAGTTCCAGTTCCGGGAATTACACCCTCACCGTTACCTTTGCGGTGGGCACCAATATCAATGCGGCCTTGACCCTGGTGCAGAACATGGTCAACGGCGCCACCGCCCAGCTTCCCGAGACAACATCCTGCAGGTGATCAGCGTCTACACCGACGATGACCGCTATGATGCCACCTATCTCTCCAACTACGCCATCATCAACCTGCAATATCCCCTGGGCCGGCTGGCCGGGGTGGGCCAGATCCAGGTGTTCGGCGCCGGACAATACAGCATGCGGGTCTGGCTGGACCCCAACAAGCTCAAGTATTACAACATGACCACCCTGGACGTGGTGCACGCCATCCAGAACCAAAACGTCCAGGTGGTGGCGGGGCGGCTGGGGGCCCCGCCGGTGCCGCCCGAGCAAACTTTCCAGTTCACGATCAACGCCTTGGGAAGGCTGGCCGACGCCCAGCAGTTCGAAAACATCATCGTCAAGAGCGTACGCAGCCAGCAGGGTGAAACCGCCCAATTGGTGCGGGTCAAAGATATTGCCCGGGTCGATCTGGACCAGCAGTTTTACAGCAATTTCGGCGGCATCAGCGGCAAGCAGGCCGGCCAGATACTGGTCTACGCCCTGCCTGGGGCCAACGCCATCGACGTCGGCAAAAAGGTGGAAGCGGCCATGGTGGAGATGAGCCAGACCTTCCCGGAAGGCCTGAAAT
>Ga0351912_1294_pt1 | contig 10391 bp, 6 predicted proteins | sample TotcelHT113001M3_FD_206863 | JGI IMG/M metagenome (GOLD analysis project Ga0351912, IMG submission 206863) | Enriched cells from coal bed in the Powder River Basin, Montana, United States - Total cells T11 rep1 HSBNCT.T11.300.1.M3 ...
ATATCAGCGGCATCAGCGGCAAGGTTACGGGGTCGATTTTTGGCGTGGGGAGTGTCTCGGCCGGATTCATCCTCAAGCAGGTCGCCGTGAACGAACAAGGCGAGATCACCACGGTGGAGAATGAGATTGCCGAGACGGCGGTCTACGGTGCCGTGGCAGGGTCTGTCTCTTTTGGCGGTACGGACGACGGAAAGGGCGGCAAGAAAGGTGCTTTCAGCGCGGGCTTGAACCTTGCCGTCTCCGAGCTGGGACCATTGCAGTTCTTCGTGTACAGCGGCGTGCCTATCCTGCTCGAGCCCGTTACGGGACTGGCGATTACCGAACTGCGCGGCGGCGTGCGGTTCAACTCGAACATCGAGGACCTGCAGGTCCGCCCGCCACTTGGCACCACAGCCGGTAAGGTCAGTCCCTTCCAGGACGGCGCCGACGTGAAATACCGCGTTACGCTTACAGCGCCCGGGCATAACCTGAAGATCGGCGACGAGTTTCGCATCATCGATGCGGCCGAGCCGTACAAAGGCAGGTTCAAGGTCACGGAGGTCGACGGCGACGATATCACCTACGTGATGGAAGACCACCCGGGAGCTTATGCGGGCGCCAACATCCGAAAAATCACGATTTCCGATCCGCTCGACCTCCGCGATCCGGGCTTCGCGTCCACCAAGGATCTCTCGCTCAGCGATTGGGAGAATCAGCTCGACCAGGCGGTTGCGAACCAGATGAACGCCGGCGACAGCTTCTGGGATGTGTTGTTCGACAAGGCGGTCATCGAAGCCGGGGCCACGCTGAGCTTCAGTCCGCGCATTCCCAGCAATGTGCTGAGCATCGACGGGGATCTGCTGTTCGACACCGAGGGGCGGTTCCTGGTCACGGGAGGCTTGAACCTGCCCTTATATAGCGTCCCCGCCAAGTTGTACGCCGACTTCAGCGAAGGCACCGAAGGCGCGCAAACCTATCTGTTTCTGGCCGATATCCCCGAGGGTGTGAAACCGCTATTGGTTGCTCGGGCCGGCGCGACCTTCGAGGCGCTGATTGACGGCGTGCCGGTGACGCACGACGAGATTACCGGGTTTCCCTCCGGCGTTGGGATTGACGTCGCGAGCGCCAGCGTTGACGACCTCTCGGGGATTGGCGCCGGCCCGTGGAATGTAACGTACACGCTCAACCCTGCGAGCGGCTTTCTCTCCGACGTTTTTGCCGTCGGACACTCGATCACCGTCATCAAGAGTGACCCGGACACGTTCGACGGTACGCACGCCGTTCAAGCAATTAACGACGAAGATCGCACGATCACCGTCCGCGTCGGCGCCAAGGTGATCGGCGGCGAGCTTGACATGAATCTCGACGGCCGTATCGATTCCAGTGACCACGGCTACTACCGCGGCATCCCTGTCATCGACGGTGCGCTCGACATGAATCGCGACGGAACGATCGATGAGAAGGACCACGGCGAAGTCTTCACCTTCATCCAGCAGCGAGTGGTTGGCTATGCCGTTATCGCCGGCAAGGTCGACATCGACGGCGACAAGGACGTGGACGATGACGTGGACGATGACGGCGTGCTCGGCAGGAACCCCGGGGTGCTGATCGCCGGCGGCGTGGCGGCCAATCTGAACGACCTCGGGGACGGGTTCCGCATCTCGGTCGAGGGGGGGATCGATCTCAACATTCCGTTTGTGACGACGATCACGCTGGAGGGCAGCGCACAGTTGGACTTTACCGTCGGGACCGGCGACACCGACGCGCGCATCGACCTGGCTTTCGACGCGGCGCTCAGCGAAAGCAACGTCGGCACGATTGCGCGAGCCAACGGGGCCTTTCACGTCACCATCGATGCGAACCTGTTCGTCGATGCCGGTGGTGACGCCGATATCATGCTGCCGAAGGCCGAAGTCTGGGGCGCTGCCGTCCTGGACACCGACTTTGGATTCCTGGAGCCGATTGGGCTCTTTGCCAATGCAGAAGGGTTGCTGCGGATCAACAGCAGCAAGGTGGACAAACCGGATGAAGTCCTGAAGGATGTCGACGGCAACCCGCTCCCGGTGGCCTTGCCCGCGGAGTCCTTCGCCTTGCGGCTGGACGGCGGCATCGATTTCCGCATCGACTTTAATGGCAACGGCACCTTCGCCGAAAGCGAATCGGTCTTTCAGATTGGCGGAATCTTTGTACTCGAGTTTTCGGCGGAGGGTTTCAACGTCGCGATTTTCGATGAGCGAAACAATGTGGTCGTACCCGCCGGCCTGACGCTCGGGCCGAAAAACCGCCCCTTGCTCGAATTCGGTGTACTGGGCTTCATGGCGATTCGCCGCAATGGCCTTGCGGCGGACTTGGTACTGACCGCCAACGCGTCCCTTCCCTTGGATTTGGCGAGCATCGATGCGACGGCAGTTTTCATCGTGAACACCACCGGCGAAGATGTGGTCTTTGAGATCCCCGGAGGGGCGACCGATCCGAACCGCCCCAGTGGCCTGTCCGTGACGATCCCGGACGCACCGCCCGCCAACCCGAGCGGGATCCTCAATCACTCCCAGCCGGGGGCCGGTCTCGACGCGCTGATCACCGGTAGTCCCACGTGGGAGGAAGTCCCCGACCCCGGACCTTATGGCGTGGTGTTTCTGGCGGGCGAGCTGAAACTGCTATCGATCCTCGAACTCGACGTGTCTGGCTACGTTTTGCTGAGCAAAGACGTTGTCAGCCTGGAGGCGAACTATTCTGCCAAGAGCAGCTTCTTCAACCTGGCCAGCGCCTCGGTACACGGAACCTTGTTCTTCAGCTCGCAAGGTGAATTCGTCGTGGACGTGGGCGGCAACATACAGCTAGGACCGGACGGTTTCAACATCAGCGGCAGCGCACACCTGGTAATCAGCCATCTGGACAGCGATGGGAGAGGGTCCCAAGGCGACGGCCATTTTGTACTGGACATCCACGGGAGCTTAGCGGTTTCGGCAGAGATCTTCTATATCGACGTCGGCTCGGTCAGCGTAGACGTGGCCTACAACTCCAGCGTGGGAGTGATTACCGTCGGGATCGAATACCCGCAGGTATATTGGGCTAAGTCGTGCAAAAAGGTGTGGCTGGTCGGTACGGTATGTGTCTACTACCCAAGTATCAAGATGGCCACCTACACCTTCGAGGTCGGCAAGCTAAAGGTGGAATCGCCCGTTCTCGGTCAGGTCGACGCCAACGGGCTACTGACGCTGAATGTCGGCCCGCAGGCCAGCGCACGCCACTTGGCCGTTAGTGAGGTAAACGAAGACGTGGTCATCGCGGACGTCTCAGCCGGGTCGCAACGGGGTCGAAAGATCGGCATTACCATGTTTGGCCTTACACAGACGTTTGACAACGTTACCCGGGTCCTGACCCCCGACATGGGTAACGGGAACGACACGGTTACTATCTCGGAAGGCGTCGTGACAGAGGTTGAGGTCCATCTGGGAGATGGCGACGACAGGCTGGTGAACGCTGGGTCGGCATCCGTGATTGCGTACGGCGGCGAAGGGGACGACCAACTCTATGGGGGAGTCGCGAGCGACCAGTTGTTTGGTGGGCCGGGCAATGATGTTATCGCTGGAGGCGGCGGCCAGGACCTCTTGGACGGCGGCGCGGGTGATGACGAGTTCATCGTCATGGCCAATAACTTGGATGGGTCCCAGATCATTGGCGGGGAGGGCCAGGACAAGATCTCCATCGTCCGCGATGCCTCCGTGCATGAGTTGCGCGTCACGGTGAACGACAATGCCGGCGAGATCAGCTCCTATTCCGACAACGTCGAAATGGGTTCGGTGACGTTCGCCAACATCGAGCGCATCATTCTCTCGAGTGGCTTCGAGCACGAGGACTTCGATCAGGAGGCTTTCGTGTTATGGGGCGACGGGCAGGTCTACGTCAATGGCTCGATGGACGACGACGAAATCACCGTGACGTCGGGCAGCGTCGTTGTGACAACCAACGGCATCACGACGACTTTCAGCGGTTCGGCCGTCGACGGCATCGTCGTCGATGGCCAGGACGGAGATGATGTCATTCTGGTCGACGCCTCGGTGTTCATTCCTACCGTATTGTTCGGCGGCAACGGTGATGACATCATCCAAGGCGGTTCCGGGGATAACATCATCGACGGCGGCGAGGGGAATGATCAATTGGACGGCGGAGCTGGCAATAGCACCGTACGATTTAACAACGGGGACGTGGTAGCGGTCAAGGAGGGCCACACATTCAATGCCTTCGGCTCGTTCCCCGATCCCCAGAATGCCGCTATCGACTGGGGGGACGAAAGCATGCTACAAGACGGCACCATCGCGGACGGCACCGTCTCGGCCAGCCACGTGTATGCAGACAACGGCGAGTATCGGGTAACGGTCCAGGTGATGGATGGTGAACTGGGCTTGGTCGAGACCATCTTTAACATGGTGGTCGAGAACGTAGCGCCCACGTTGGAGTTGGACGGCCAGACGGTAACGGACGACCAAGGCCGCTTGGTAAGCCTGCCCCTTGCGACGTTCCATGACTTTGGCACCGCCGATACGCATACGACAACGATCGACTGGGGCGACGGCATTGTGACCTATGGCCAGGTAACGGTAACCGAGCCGCCGTTTGAACTGCCGGGAGCCGTGGGCACGATCACCGGCAGCCACGTCTATGCCGCCGACGGCAACTTTACCGTGACCGTGACGCTGTCCGATGACGATGGCGGTACGGATATCGGGACGTTTACCGTCACGGTCCTGAGATCGATCTTCGTGCTCAGTTCCACGGCTCGTGATGCGTTGGATCTGTCGGGCAACGCCACACTGACCGTGCCCGGCAGCGTGTTCGTCAACTCCGCCTGCACGGATCGCGCCGTCGACGCCGGCGGCAACTCCCGTCTGATCGCTTCGCAAATCGAGGTGGTTGGCGGCGTGCGAACGACCGGCAACGCCGTTCTCAGCTCGGATCCGGTGACGGGCGTTCAGCCGATTTCCGATCCCCTGGCGACCTTGGCCGCGCCGCACGCGGAAGACTTCCGCGGATCGGCCGTCTACGCGGCAGACTCCGAGGCAACGCTCCAGCCCGGCGTCTACACGCAAATCAAGGCCTCGGGCGATGCGAGGCTGATCCTTGAGCCGGGCATCTATGTCATTCGGGGCGGCGGGCTGCAGATCAGCGACAATGCCAGCCTTACCGGCACCGGTGTGCTGATCTACAACGCCGGCAGCAACTATCCCGATCGCGGCGGTACTTTTGGCAGCATCAGCCTCAGCGGCGCCGGCGCCGTGGGCCTGACACCGCTGGGCCTGGCCGGCGCCGGCGACCAGCCGCTGCTGGCCGGCCTGATCCTCTTCCAGGCCCGTGACAACAACAAGGCGATATCGATCAGCGGCAACTCGAGCGGCATGGAAGGGACGATCTACGCCCCCGCGGCAATGCTCACGCTGAGCGGCAACGCCCCGGCAAACGGCTCGCTGATCGTCAACCGCTTGAATCTCACCGGCAACGCCGGCAGCGTGACACCCGCGCCGGCCGACCACGGCCTCTGGGGAGTGATGCCGGCAGGACACATGACTGAACGACCGGCGGCGTGGAGCGACCCACTGCCTGCATTCGCCCGACATCCGCAACGGACCGCTGCCATCGACGCCGTTTCCCGAGAGCCCTTTGAACCGGAATGGGTGCCGACGAACGACTCGTGGACCATTCGCGCCCGCGACGAGTTCTTCACCGGGTTCCCGTTTCGTCGAAACAGCCGTCTCGCCAAGGATGTTGACTTGCGGCGTGCAGAGGACGACGAGGATCGAAACCAAGTTGCCGATCCGCTGTGCAGCCTGCTGACAAGCGTCCTGGACGACAATCCTGCCGATAACTGGCATTTTGGGCTGATTGTCGAGGATCTGTTCGAGGTGAATATAGCCCTCTGCCGACCCCCGGCCCCCGGTCCGCTTGTCGATGGAACTCGGCGTGCAGAAGCGTAGCCTTGTCCCAGAATCTGCGGCAGTTGGTACAATCCGCGCTGCACTCGCCGAATCACCCCCTGACGGACCAAACGTGACAGGGCTTGCCGGACCGCAGCCGGCTTTCCAAGGTCCAGAAAGTCCGTCGCCGCCAGCAGAAACCGCGGGCGAAACCTCGCCTGAGCGGTGCCCGCAGCAAAAGAAAAGCACGCCACTTTCGATTGGTGGCGTGCCTGAAAAGTCGTTCGCAACATCCTCACCCCTCGGCAGTTATTTCCCGCCGGCGCAAGCAACACCCTCTCAGCAGCGCGGCCGCCGTTCCAGCAATTCTCGGAGGCGGGCCGCTTGCTCGTCGCTCAGCCCACCTGCCACCTGTTCTGGCGTGAAACGCCGAAGCACCTCTTCCGGCGACAGCCCCCGCAAACGTTCTTCTGCAGGCAGCCCCCGCAAACGCCTTTCGACGGGAATCGCCTCCAGTACCGCCGTCTGCAGTTCCTCTTCCAACTCGCCCATGTATTCCGTGTCCGCGTGCTGCATCACAAACTCCTCCCCCAAACTGCGAAACTGCTCAATCTGCTGCAGCGTATAGCACAGCAGCATTCCGTGGCCCGTTCGCGTCAGTTGTTCGTCAGCGACACGTCCGCCTGCGGAACACGCTCCGCCTGCTGGCTGTGCCACAGGAAAGCGCAGCCGACGAGTTGTGCCAAGTCCCCCGGTTCCAACGTATCGGTCGGCCCCTTGAATTCGATCAGCGTAAAGCGATTCAACAGCGGCACCAGCACCGACAGATCGCGTCGCCCGGCCTCGGACAGCTGCCCCGCCTCGCGACGAATCAGCAGAATATCAACCCTCAAAGGCAACTTGCCGACCAGCACCTCGTCCCGCACCTTGTAGCCCGCTGCCAACTCGTAATCCAGCAGCCGCGCCAACAGCGGGTACCACCAGGTGCGGGTCTTTCCCGGCCGGTCTTCACGTTCCGAACCGTCTGTGTTCTGCGGCTTCGTCATGGCCACAGCATGCCAGATACTGCCGCGTGTGGCGAGCAGAACAACCCGGCGGCTCAGATGCATCAGGTCTCAATTCAATTCATGGCAGTGGGGGCAAACCAAGCTCCTTCAAAAACGCATTGTGCCTGGCTGTGGCCTTCTGAATCGACTTGTTGATTGCGACCAACTCCGCGTGCGTCGATGCCAAGTCGATCTCCTCTTCCGCTTCCGCCGTGCTGACGTACCGGGAGATGTTGAGGTTGAAATCGTTCGCCTCGATCTCCTTCATCCGCACACGGCGGGCGTAGCGTTCGATCGGCTTGGCGGGCCGCTTCTGATACGTCTCGATGATCCGCGCGATGTGCTCGTCCGTCAGTTGGTTCTGCCGCTTGCCCTTCACGAAATGTTCAGCCGCGTTGATGAACAGCACGTCATCCGGCTTCTTGCACTTCTTCAGCACCAGGATGCACACCGGGATGCCGGTCGAATAGAACAAGTTCGCGGGCAGGCCGATCACCGTGTCAATGTGCCCGTCTTTGAGCAGCTTGGTGCGGATGCGATTCTCCACGCCGCCCCGGAACAGCACCCCATGCGGCAGGATGATCGCCATCACGCCGTCGTCCTTCAGGTAGTGCAGCCCGTGCAGCAGGAACGCGAAGTCGGCCGCGCTTTTGGGCGCCACGACACGCTTTGAACCGCATGTCCTCGCCCATCGCCTCGCCCGGCTCCCAGCGATAGCTGAACGGCGGGTTGGCCACCACCGCGTCAAACGCCGGCTTCTTGGCCGGGTTCGTCTCGCGGAGCATGTCCCAATCGTTGGTCAGCGTGTCGCCGTGGTAGATCTCGAACTCCGTGTCCTTCACCCCGTGCAGCAGCATGTTCATGCGAGCCAGGTTGTAGGTCGTGATGTTCTTCTCCATCCCCAGGATTCTGCCGATCCCGCGATCTCCCATGCGGTGCCGCACGTTCAGCAGCAGCGACCCCGACCCGCAGGCAAAGTCGAACACGGCGTCCAGCTTCTTCCGTTTGCCGGTCTTGGGCTCCTGGCTGTCGAGCGTGACAATGCCGGACAGGATGCTCGAAATCTGCTGCGGCGTGTAGAACTCGCCCGCCTTCTTGCCCGACCCGGCCGCGAACTGTCCGATCAGGTACTCGTAGGCATCCCCCAGCGTGTCGACATCGGTCGAAAAGAGCGCCATGCCCCGCGCGATCTCGCTGATGATCGAGCAGAGCTTGGCGTTGCGGTCGTCGTACTTGCGCCCGAGCTTGTCCGAGCCGAGATTGATCTCCGAGAACAGCCCTTGAAAATTGCTGGAGAACGACTCTTCCTCGATGAACTTGAACCCCTTCTGCAGCGTGTCCAGCAGTTTCCCGTCCTGAGTCTTGGCGAGGTGGACGATGCTTCCCCAGAGGTAATCGGGCTTGACGACGTAATGCACCTTGCGGCGCATCTGTTTCTCGAACGCCGCCACGTCGCCGGGGTTGTCCGCGTACCACAGCGACAGCGGCGTGCGGCGGTCGTCGCCTGTTTTAGCGGCACGGCGCAAGCCGTCCGGTGAAGCATGGGAAACCTCGCCGGTACCGGAGGGCTCGCGCCCTTCCGCTGCAGGGTAATCAGCCCCCAGCTCCTTCTTCGCGGCCTGCTCGTAGTTGTCCGAGAGGTAGCGCAGGAACAGGAACGAGAGCATGTAATCGCGGAAGTCGTCCGCGTTCATCGCGCCGCGCAGCGTGTCGGCGATGTTCCAGAGGGTCTTGCCGAGTTGTTTTTGGTCGAGGTCGGTCATGGTTTAGTGCGCCGATGCCTCAACCTCGTTCGCGAACGCGTCGGCATCGTGCGGACGAACCAGCCGCACGCCCAGATCTTTGAACAACGGCGCGACGTGATCGTCGATTTCCTTCGCCTGTTCGGCGTTCTCCTGCGTCGAGACGACGATCAGCGTGTGCCGCTCGCCGTCAATCGGATGCTTTTGGATCAACTGGCCGTTCACCGTCAGCGTTGCCGCCTGTGTTTCCGCCCGCCTGTTCGCGGGGAAGACGTGCGGCTTGACGAGGTTGACCACGCCGTTCCTGTAGGCGTAAGGAATCTCCAGCTTGCGTTTGTACACCGGCACCGTGATGGTGCCGGGCTGCCAGATCTTTCTCGCCTGCTGAAGCCGGTAGAACACCTCGCCCAGCTTGGGCGGAAGCACTTCGGCGGGTGATGCTTCGGCCAGTTCCGCCGTTGAATGCGTCTCGACGAGTTGGGCGAACAACCGCTCGAAGTCCTCATCGAAATTCGTTAACTTCGCCAACCGCGGCTCCGTCAGGCGCAGATCGTTCGCGCGAGACGCCGCGAATGCGGCAAGATCTTCGGAGGTTCGCAGCTCGTCCGCGCTGTTTTCGATCCTGCTCGTGAGACCGTCCGTCGAGAACTTCAAATTCCTTAAATCCTGTTTGCCGATCGCAAAGAGTTTGCGTACACGGTCGCGATTGCCGGTCATCTTCACGCGCAGGGCATGAGGATCGACGCACAATAGCACCAGCCCGACGTTCACCGTTTCGGCCCGAAACCGATCGGGGCAGTACTGCACCACACTGTAAAAACCTCTGGCCATTTTTCACTCTCCCGTCGCACCGAACCAGGGTGCGGCTTTATCGATCCAATTCAGGACGTTATTGGCAACAAAGCCCGCGCGGCGATAGATCAACTCCGCCCAGGCTTCGCGTGCCTCTTTCGGCACCCCCCACTCGTTGGGCACCGTTGCGATCATCCCCCGCGCCGTCGCGATGTCCATCTCCTTCAGCCGCGCGGCGCAGGCGTCAATCATATCCTCGCGGAGCTTCTCGCGGAACTCCGGAAACAGCCCGTACACGTGCTCGTCGCGCACTTTGTCGATGTGCGCCAGCCTCGCTGTCAGGTCTTCACCCGACCGAATGAAACATAGTCCGTGATCCATCGCGATCAGCCGACGTCGGCCTGGCTCGACGCCTTCCCTCGACAAATAGACGTTGTCGTAGTTCGGCTTGCGGACGGTCAGGTCATAATAGTGCCGGTCGCAGTTCAGCGTCCAGGTATCGAACACGACCATCCGGGTGATGTCTTCGGGGTTGACCAGCACGCCCAGTTGCAAGCCGGATCGGCCGCACGGGGCGCCCGCCATGGCCTTGGCCGCGAATGCCGGGCCGGGCTGGGCCGTCGCCCCACGGGGCAGATCGAACACATCGTCTTCCTCCAGCGTCAGGATCGCGATCTCGAACGTGCTCAGCCCGAACCACTTGGCCAGGTGCGTGCCCACCCAGTCGGTCGCCAGCACGTGCGGGCCTTGGCGGTTGCCCATCGGCTTGATGTACGCCCGCCCGGCGTCGGTAATCACTTCGGTCGCGCCGGTGCTCGTGTCGACCGATCTGGCGATTTCCATCAGCCACGTCGGATTCCAGTTCGATTCGAGGGTCCACGCCATGGCTCAAACCGCCTCCGGCGACGGGAACAACTGCT
>Ga0351912_1135_pt2 | contig 10295 bp, 4 predicted proteins | sample TotcelHT113001M3_FD_206863 | JGI IMG/M metagenome (GOLD analysis project Ga0351912, IMG submission 206863) | Enriched cells from coal bed in the Powder River Basin, Montana, United States - Total cells T11 rep1 HSBNCT.T11.300.1.M3 ...
GATGACCGGGGCGGCGGCAATGTCCCCGATCCGCTGGCCGAGGCCGGCGAACAGTTCCGACAAGGACACGCGACCGCCCGCCGCGCCGGAACCGGGCGATTTCAGCGCCAGTTCGACCGACACGTCCGCCGCGCCTTGGCCATCCGTGACGGCGACCCCCAGAAAGCCGAACGAGGCCGTGGCGTCGAGATCCGCGACCGTCACGCCGGCCGAGGCGACGACGGTGGCCTGCTCGATGAACGTATGCTGCGTCACGCTGTCGGTCGCCAGTTGGCCGTCGCGGAAATGAACTTCGCTCAACATCGGGTCGCCCTCGGCAGCCCGCAGCCGGATCACCGACTCGACGGCCAGCCCGTTGGTCGTCAGCGTCAGGCGATCGCCGTCAACGCCCGCGGCAACGTCCTGAGCCAGTCCCGCGACGGCCAGGGCCTGGTTCACATCGGCGGCCAGATCCGCCAGCGAAGCGTTGTCGCCGGTGGCCGCACGCGGCACGCTCACGGCGACCGGTTCCCGGCTGCCGACCTGCAAGGTAAAGTCGGCGTCGGCCGACAGCCGCCCGTCGCTGGGACCGGCCGCCCGGGCTTTCAGCACCGCTTGCGGCACCGTCAAGTCGATCCCGAACACCAGATCCAGCGAAGCTTGGGCGGATAGATTGGCGGTGGCCGTACTGCTCAAGGAACCCAGCGGCTCCAGGCTCAGGCCCATGCCGAACGGCAGCGTCTGGTCGACAAACGCGTGTTCGATCGACAGATGAAACGTCAACTCGTTGGCATCCGCATCATACGCCGCCGCCAGCTGCGACTCGCTCAACCCGAGCACCGCCATCAAGTCCCGGGCCAAGGTCTGAAAACTCTGAAACGTCGGTTGATCGTTGGCATCCAACAGTTGCCCGACCAGACCCGTGTCCAGATCGGAGATCGCATCGCCCAGCCGCACGGCATTCCCCATCCGCAACCCGTCGACCAGCGGCAGGGGCGTATCGAAGACGGATGTCCGCCGAGCCTGATCGAACCAGCTGCCCAGCTGGTTGAGCACGCCCAGCAGCGAGTACGAACTGACATGCGTAAAGTTCAGCAATTCGTCAAAGCCGGCGCTGAACGTCAACTCCGGCGGCTGGAACGGATTGCTGGTGGTAAAGCTGACGCTCAGCGAAGACGGTGGCGTAAAGCCGGCGAACGGGGCTGCGGCCAGCGTCAAGTTGCCGCTCGACGTGCCCGAGGGCGTGAGCGTTACCAGGTCCGCCAGCTCCGTATCGCGCAGCGTTTGCCAACGGACCCGGTCGCCCGGCACGCCGCCAGGCGGGGACAAACGGAGATCCAGCGCTGCGTCCAAGACCAGCGAGCCGGCGGTGATCTGCGCATCGTAGAAGCCGATCACGATCCCGCCCAGCGGCGACGTGGCAGCCACCTCCGCCGACATGTCCCAGGCATTCACCTCGATGAAGAAAGCGTCCTCCGACTCGAGATCCGGCGCAAGGTCCAAGCCGAAACGCAAGTCCATCGCCGCGCTGACGTCCAAATCGACCGTCGTGCCGGCGGCGAATGCCAATCCCATCGCATCGCCGCGGGGCCCCAGGCTGACGTGGCTGGAAACCGTGCGCGCGGCCTGAAAGACCAGATCGAACACCAGCGCATCCCCGGCGGCGCCCGCGTCGAATCCGCCTTGCACGCTGGCCGCGTCCACCGTGATCTGCAGATCGCCGAAGGTGGCGCTCAATCCCTTGATGACATCGACCAGTTCCGCGGACGTGGGTGTATCGTCGCCGGCAAAATAAGTCTCGATCGGCTCGAACAACCCCCAGCGAAGCGCGGCGCCGAAGTCGAGTGCCGCCCCGAGCGATTGGCCGGCCACCGGCAGACGCTGCGCCACCAGCCCATGCTCGCCCAGGGCGTCGCTCCAATCCGCCAGGTACTCCAGCCCGTTTTGCAGGACGTCGCCTTGGGCCTCCGTCAGATCCACGGGCGTCAAGCTCAAAAGTCGTCGGTCTTCGAGCAACTCGATCAACAGCCGACGACGATGCAGCGCCCCGCTCGCCTGGACCTCGCGCCGCCCTCGCGGTCCCTTCCGTTTCCTCGCCCCCGCCGCCGACAACACGCGTGATGCCCGGGACATGATGGAATCCCCCACAAAACGCCGGCCTTTGGAACTGCCCTGGTTCGCAACATCCAGCAGAGGCGCCGAGAGGGTGGTCTTGTACGTCAGGCTTTCCAGCCTGACCGGTCAGGCTGGAAAGCCTGACGTACCACTTGGTTGCGTCCCCGGACCGCGGGGAATTCCAGCCGAAAAGCTGGCCTTGCGGCATTGACAAGGCAAAATGACGGAAGGGAAGTCTCGGCTGTTCGCGTCGCCGACCGTGCCCGACCACGTCGCTCGGGCCTATGCGCCATTTTATCCCGCATTCGAAAAACGAGCAACAAGCCCGAAGGAGGAATCGGTGTGATGCCCTCCGTGTCCTGGGCGGCGACGGCAACAAGCACACTCGTTCTCGCGCCTCGCTCAATCGCGGTACAGCGTCGAGTAGGGATTGCGCGGCTGGCCCATGTAGATCAAGTCGCCCCGTTGCCGTAGCGTGGGAACCGGCGGCAGGGCCGTGGCCAACGGGAGGGCGTTGCCGGGCGCCGTGTGGCGGGGTTCGTGGCAACCGATGCAGCCCTTCATCTCGCCCGGCCGTACATAATTGAACTCGGTCTCGTGGACCAGGACCCGGCCGTCCTCGTCGAGCAACTCGAAACGCAACGGAACATCGGCGGGCACCTCGACATAAAAGGATCCGTCCGGGTGCAGCGGGGTTGTCCCCAGAGCCCGGGTCCGCCAGGCAGCGTTGGCGTTGATGGACAAGCCCATCTGAATCCCTTCGATCACGCGGACATATTTGACTTGCGCATGGTCGAACGGCAGATCCGAGTTGAACACCGAATTGCAGTAGATCCGCCCCGTCTCCGGACGCTTCTTCGGCAGCGTCGAGGGAATGACGCGAGGCACCAATCGCGGGGCGATCGCCACCGGATGGACCGAGCTGAACGCGGGGTCGCTGTAGACCAAACGCATTTCGCGGGTCGGCAGATGGAACAGGTAGATGCCATAGGCCGATCCCCGCAGATCGTGCCAAGGAGCGTGCGACACCAGGATCCAGTCGTTGTCCACGGGATGCGGGCTGGTAAAGCGGCCGACCGGGTTCTGGGCGTCGTAGTTGTGGATGTACACCTCTTCGCCCCCAGCCAAGTTGACCACCTCGGGGAACAGCGGCAACTCGGCATCCAGCGGGCCGCTCGCCAGATCCACGAGCGTTAGCCCCGCGGGCGTGGTGCAGATGATCCGGCCGTCGGGCATTTCGGCGGCCTGGCTGACGGAAACGCCCACATGGTACCCGCGGCGGTGCCAGCCCGAACGCTGGTCGCTGAACGGCATCGGCCGCAACGGACTGAAAAACGAGCCGCGCATGGCGCCGTAGAACAGCTGATCCCCCGAGCCGTCGGGAAGAATGAAACGCAACACGGTCTCGATCCGACTAAGGCCGTAATTCTCGCCGCGGACGGGTCCGGGACTGCCGTCCTGGGCATAAAAACGATAACTCGAATACAGCACGCGACCGTCGCGCAACACGTACGGCTCGTAGTCCTGGTTGGGGTTGAACGTCACCTGCTCGATATGGCCGCCGTCGGCATCCAGGACGTACAGGGCCCGCGAGCGTTCCTGATGGTAGAACTCCTGGTAGCCCGTACGGTCGGACGAGAACAGGATCCGCCCGTCCGGCAGATAGGTCGGGTCCACGTCGTTGCAATTGCCCGAGGTCAGCTGGCGCAGCCCCGAACCGTCGATGTTGATCTCGTGAAGGTGAAAGCCGCCGGAATCGGCTTGCGGCCGCATCGAGAACAGAATCCGCCTGCCGTCGTACGAAACCTGCGGACCCTGGACCAGCCCGTTTTCCAAGTTGGTTAGGTTCTTCAGCACGCCGTCCGGTTGGGGTGGCGTCAGCGTGTACAGGTTCTCGCCCCACGCATACCAGGGGGTCTTGGGGAAAAAGTACGAATCACGAAATCCCAGATTCGATTCGGTGCGATCGGCGGTCTTGATAAAAGCGATGGCAGTCGGCAAAGCGGGCGCCGCCGGCGCGGCAGGCTCGTGGCCCAACAGGCGGTTGACGGCGCGACGAGCGGCCACGCGCACTAGCAGCACCGGGTCGCTCGCGGAAACCGCCGTCAGCACAGCCAAGGCGTCCGCATGACGAATCTGCTCCAGCCCGCGGACCGCTCCATAGCGGATCAGGTACTGGTCGTTCTCCAAAGCGCCCAGCAGGGTGGCCGCCGCGTGGTCGCCGCCTAGCTGGCCCAACGATTCCATGGCGGCGTAAGCCACGCGCAGGTTGGGCATCCAGTCCGGAGCGGGCGCCGCCATCCGCTGGCCGCGGACGGTCAAGTCGGTCAGTCGCGGGATGCCGTCGGCGGCCAACTCCCAGAAACCGAGCCGTTCCTCGGGCAGCAGTCTGGCCAGCGCCGCGATATTGTCCGGATCGGGAATCCGTCCCAGCGCCCGCGCCGCCCAGTAACCGGCGACCTGGTCCGACTGCCACAGCAGGGCTCGCAAGCTGGCAGATGCCGCTGGCTGGGGATGCTGTTCCAGCGCCCAGGCGCACAGCGCCGCGACTCGACCGCCGCTGTCCAAGCCCTGCAGCAGAAACGGCAGTCCTGCCTCGCCTTGCTCGGCCAAACGCACCGCCGCCGCGGCATCTTGAGCCGTCACCAGATCGCCATACAGAGCTGCCGCTTCGCTCTCCGCCGCCGAAACCGCGGCGGTCAACGCCAGCCATCCCAGAGCTGCCAGGATCATTCGACAACAAGCCACGTCAGTCCTCCTGCAAGTGTACGATCACGTCGTCGTAGCGGACGATCGTCGTTCCTCCGGAACGCGGCGACTTGCCCGGCGCCAGCATGATGCCGCCACGGCGCCGCGAGGGAAGATCCAGGTGCGCATCGTCTTTGATCTGGAACAGGGGCTCCCCGTCCAGCGTCCCCTGGATCCGGTTCCCACGCATGTCCAGCCGCAACACGTGCCAGACGTTGTCAACGGCCCACGGCCCCTGGGCCAGGCAGTTCTCGGCGCGGGTCGCGACACCAAAGGCGATCTTGTGCAGATACCAAGCGCCGGCGCCGAACTGCAGTACATAGCCGTCTCCGTCCAGGCTGCACCGCACGCCGAACCAAGGCCCGTCGCGCTCGTTCGAGCTGCGGCTCTCGACGCGAAACCGCACGGAAAACGAGTAATCCCGCCACTCGTCGTCTCCGCGGAACGCGCCCCGCAACTGGCTCCAATCCGCACAGCTGTCCTGCCCCACCAACGTTCCCTCCTCGACGCGCCACGTGCCGCCGAGCAACATCCAGTGGCCGCTGCCGTCCGAGCCCGGCGGGTACGAGTCGAAGTCATCGGACTCGGGATGCGAGGTCAAGACCAGAGCGCCGAAGCGGTCGATGCGCGCCGGGTCGTCGGTCGCCGACCACACGCTGTCCCCCGCCTTGTTCGCGTCCGCCGCCAACGAGGATTCCTCCCCGACGCGGCGGGCGAACTGTACCGCTTGGACATGGCCGAATCGAGGCGGCGTTGTGGAAGCCGAGATCGCCGCAAAGGGAACGGCGATTTCGGCGGTCCAGCCCGCGGCGTGCCGCTGCACTGCGCTGCGGATGGCACGCGCGCCCGCCGCGGGATCACTCGCCGTGTCGATGGCCGGACCCTGGATGTCGAGCTGGTTGTCTGCGGTCAGCGTCAGCCGTAGGCACGGCGCGCCGTCAGCGTTCCCTGCAAACCACACCTGGACAGCATCCGCGGCAGGCTCCGGCACGACCCCGGCGCAAGCGAACGCCAGGTAACAGCTGGCGTCATCCCAGCAGGCTCTCACGACCGTCGGTCGCATTGCTTCGCGTAGCGGTCCGCCGCGGACGACGAAGGGGCTGGCGGCAGGGGCCAGCCGCCAGATGGATTCGTCGAGCGCGCCGTCCACGGCGGGCGCGTCGAGCGTGCGGAGGCAATACAAACTGGCCGGTGGAGGGGCGAGGCCCGCCAACGCGTACCGCAACGTCGCCATCAGGAGCGCTCGCCGCGCGTCCTCGCGAGCCATCAGCGAGCACCAGACATAGACCACGCGGGCCCCCGAATCGAACTCGATGGCCGCCGCGCCGTCGCCACAGTTCCGCCCGGTCTCGTCCTGCAGCGTCAGCCAGGGCACATAGCGCGCGCCCGCCTCGGTCGTCCCGCTGATCGGTCGCCAACGCTGGTCGGCTTCGTGCGGCGGTGGAAACGGGAACTGGGCCGGCAGCGCGGCCAAAGCGTCCTGGTCGGCAGTTCGGTGGAACGTGAGCGTTCGCCCCTGGGGGGCGTCGGAAAAGCCGCCAACCCCCATCCGCATCCCGAACTTGGCGGCCGACCCGACCGATTGGTACGCCTGGTTATAGAAAAACGGCAACGGGCCGGAGGGCAGCACCAGCAACCGGCCGCCGGCGCCAAGGTATCTTCGCAGCGCCGCATCCGCGTCCTCCGGCTCGCGCACCGTCTGCCAATACGGCTCGCCACCAAAGTACAACGCCACCGGGAATCGTGTTGCGTTGAACGCCGCCGGATCGACCAGCTGGTCCGGGGTCAGGTAGACCACGTGATGATCGAGGCCCAGAGCCGCCAGGCTCCGGCCCATCCGCGAACGGCGCACGTCGCGCACCAACGGATCGGGCAGCACCGCCAGCCGTCCGGAGAACAGGGGCACCGGAAAGACGCCGTCCAAGACTTCTGCAGGCCCCGCATCTTGGGCGACGGCACCCGATGCAAACGAAAAGAGGCTCGCCCCAAAGATGGTCGCGACCAGAATGCGCAACCCGCGGACGCCAACCCGGCGCGTCTTGGCCGAGACAAGCGGTACGTCGCTCTCAGGGAAATCCTGTCTCATCACCCACCTCCCTGCGTTCGCAATTCGATGTCGGCGATCGCTCGTCGCGCCGCGTCCCGCACCATCCACACCGGATCCTGTTCGGCCACACGGTTCAATACGGGCAACGATTGCGGCGAGGCGATGAAGCTCAATCCCACCACGGCGCCGTACCGGATATCGCGAAACTCGTCGTCGCCGCCGCTGGCAAACGTTTCCAACGCCTGCCGTGCGTCCTCGCCTCCCAAACGCCCGATGGCCATGCAGACGAAGCCGCGCCAACGGATGCTCTGGCTGCGATCGAAATGCTTGCCGGAGACCTGCGTGGCCGCGTCCGAGAACGCATAGCCCGTGCGGACGAGCTCCCGCATGACGGGCAGCGCCTCGACGGCCTCCAGTTTGGCCAACGTCATGGCCACATAGATCCGGGGGACGAACGCCGGATGGTGCAACAGGGGAACGAGTCGCGGAATCAACGCCCGGTCGTTGGCGACGTGGTACAACGCGGTCAGCGGCTGGGACGTGGTCACGCCGTCGTTGCGCACAAATCCGGGCTGGAGTTCCTCTCGGAACTGCTGCATCAGCGCTCGCAACGACTCCGGCGGCTCGGGGACTCGCTTGGCGGCTCCAGCCGGAGCGGCAGTCGCTTCGAGTTCGGCAAGTATCGCTTCGATCAGTTCGGGCGCGGCGCCGCTGCGCAAGATCAAGTTCGCCGCCACGCGCTGGATAGGTGTAGGCGGCTCGTGCAAGTCGTCAGGCTGCGAGCGATAGGTGACCAGGCCCATGTGTTGTACCAGCTGGGGGACCAGCGGCCCGCAACGGGTCGAGTGCAGACGATCCAGGTTCATCAGGACGGCGAGCGTGCGCGGGAATTCGAACAGCGCCGCCTCGGCTTGCGGCCCACCGATGCGGCCCAGGGCCCAGGCCGCCGCGTCGCGCCGCTGCCGCGCTAGAATCGGCACGGCGCGCTCGGTGCCGACCCGCTCCAGCGCCTCGAGCGCCCAGCGGCGCTCGTCTTCGTCCAGCGGAGGCTGCGGCGCCGTATCGAGCAACCGCAGCAGCGGCTCCTCGGCCGTCGCGTCGGCCAGATGGACCAGCGCACGCAACGCCACCTTCCGCCCGGGACGCTCGCTCCCGGCCGCCGCATCCTCTGTTGCCCACGCGGCCAGCAAAGCCTGCAGGTGGGATTCCGGCGTCCCCGCGTCCCACCAGGCTTGCCACGGAGCCCGCTCGTCCGGAAATTCCTGAGCCGTCATGCGGCGCAAGGCAAGTTGCACCTGCCGCCGTGTGTGCCACAGTCGATCGTCCAGCAGGGGGATCAGATGAGGCACCGAACGCGAGGTTCCCAGCCGGCACAGCGCGGAGACGACCTCGCAACGGACCGTCGCGGCGGGATCGCTCAACCGCTCGATCAACGCCGCTTCGGCGGGCCAATGCTTCAGATGCGACAGGCCCTGCACGCCTTCGATCCGCTCGTCGGCAACGCCGCTGGCCAACAGCCGCTCGAACCGAGCAACGTCTTGGCTGTAAACATCGGACAGGCCCGCATCGGCAACCCCATCCGTGCTTTCCGCCGCCGCGGCGATCATGCTGAACCACAATCCGCAACCCACCCAGCACCAGACGCGATACCTCCACGGCCTCCGCTCCCATGGGCCCATCCGCATCCCGTTCCGCGACACGAGCAGTTGGTCGGGAATTGACCCTCAACGCGACGGGATCGTCGTGGCGTCGGAATTCCGGAAACTGATCCACCAGGACAAGGGCATCATGCCGACGAGCATGACCGCCAATTGGCTGGCAACAAAGGCACTCAACGTCAGCAAAACACCTTCGGTAAAGCCGTAGGAATGCAGGCCGACGCCCAGTTCGTTCACACCGAACCATGACCAGGCAGTCACGATATTACCGGCGACGGCCAGCACCGCCAAGCCGCGGTCAAGGATCATCCGGTCCCAGAAGGCGTGCAGGATCAGCGCGTTCCAGAGGACGATGATCAAGGCTCCGTTCTCTTTGGGGTCCCAACCCCAGAAGCGGCCCCACGAATCGTCGGCCCACAGCCCGCCGAGCACGGTGCCGACAAAGCTGAACAAGGCGGCGAAGCAGATCACGCCGTATATCATCCTCGTCAGCGACTTGCCGGCCTCGCCCTCGGCCAGGGCTCGAGTCGCCACGCCCATCACGATGTAGATTATCCCCAACAGACCGGCCATGAACGTCGCGGCGTATCCCAAGGCGATGATCACCACGTGGGTGGCCAGCCAGAATTGCGTGTCCAGCACGGCCTGCATCACGGTATACGTGTCCGCCCCCTTGCCCAACGCTTGGGCAATCATCAGCGACAAGGCCCCGCCGACCGCCGCCACCACGTTGCAGACCCCCAAGCGGAAGATGGCTTCCAAGCCTAGTCCAGCCACTGCAAAGCACCAGCCGATGAACACCGCCGACGAGTACAGATTGGTCACCGGCGGCCGGCCCGAAATGTACATCCGCCCGACCAGTGCGGCCGAGTGAAGGCAAAAGGCGAGGAACAACAGCCAAAAAGCGGCTCGATTCAGGGGTCGGCTCCAGCCCAGCCAAGCGCAGGCGGCCAGTACGAACGCCGTCCAATACAGGCCGATGCAGAACGTGAAGGGAGCGACGGAATTCATATAGGCTTCCAGGCCCGCTTTGCGCGGCACGTATTCCACGGGGGGCGTCGCGGCCAGCCGTTCACCATAATTGGCCACGTGGCGATTAAACGCCGTGGCGTCGCCCTTGCGGTACGCCTCGAAGATGTCTTTCCACGCCGTGGCAGCCGGATCGGCCGTCTGTCCCAGCATGTCTTGCAGATAGGCCCGGTTCACGGCTGTGGCATACGGTTGCCACGGCCGCGACGCCCGGTCGCCGCTTTCCAGCACGTCCGCCTTCTCATCGCGTTCGGCCAACCGCGGAACCGCCAGGGGCGCCTGGACCGATTCCATCTCCCGCTCGGCCCGCTCGCCGCCGGAGATGACGCGAGAGATCCAGCCGTTGAGTGCGGTGCTGCGGTCCTCGGCCAATTCCTTCTCGGAAGGAAAAGGCGGCAGATCCCACGGCTGAAAGGCACTCAGCAGCCGCAGGTAGGTTTGGAAACGGTTGTTCAATTCGATCAGCTTCCGCTGAAAGACAGCCAGTTTTTCCACGTCCACTTGCCGCGTCGCGCGCAGTTCCTTGTCGAACTCCGCCAGTTTTTCCGGCTGGCTGCGGATTTCCTCCAGCGAGTAGCGGAATCCCTTGCGACGTTCCAGATCCAACATCTGCAGAACCTCGAGATTCTGAATGCGAAACACCGCGTGCTGTTCGGCCGCCTCGGGGCGGGCGACGCTGTCCAAGAACCACCGTACGGCGGGTTGCTGCTTGCCGGACG
>Ga0351912_1208_pt1 | contig 10137 bp, 6 predicted proteins | sample TotcelHT113001M3_FD_206863 | JGI IMG/M metagenome (GOLD analysis project Ga0351912, IMG submission 206863) | Enriched cells from coal bed in the Powder River Basin, Montana, United States - Total cells T11 rep1 HSBNCT.T11.300.1.M3 ...
CGATCTTCAGCCGCCCGCATACGTTCGAGGTTCCTTCCCATTTCATCATAAAAATGTGCCATTTTAAGACCGAATGTAATGGGTTCCGCGTGTATGCCGTGGGTTCTCCCGATCATAGGTGTTGTTTTGTACTTATATGCCTTTTCCTTCAATACCTCCATAAGGGACAGGATATCCTGTATCAGAATGTCTCCGGCTTCCTTCAGGAGGCATGAAAAAGATGTATCAAGTATATCCGACGAAGTTGCGCCCATATGTATAAATTTTGAGGAAGGACCGACAAACTCTGACACTGATTCAATGAAAGCCACTACATCATGCTTTGTTCTTTTTTCAATCTCGTTAATCCTGTCTATGTTAAAGCCCGCTTTTTCTTTAATTATCTTCAGATCTTCCTGCGGAATAATAGACAACTCCCCGTAAGCTTCGCAAATAGCTATTTCTATTTCCAGCCATTTTTGAAACTTATTCTCTTCCTCCCATATCCTGGACATTCTCTTGAGTGTGTAGCGTTCTATCATAATTTTATCTCCTGAAGCTTAATCTGTTATTGTCAAAAGTTTTCATCATATTATTTTGTTTCTTGAGCAGTTTTCGCCCTTCTCACTTGACCTGGGTGAATTTCTTCATTTTCAATTCTCTTTTCCCTCTTCCCGAAGGAAAAGCTTTTTTTCCCGGCAGTCGCCGAAGTCGTGCCGTTGACAGGTATATATTATTCAATAGATGAAATGTTGTCAACAAAAGACACAACAAAAGAATTGACACCCCATGTCATACAGGATAAATTGCAGCAAAGGAATTACTTTACCGGAGATATCGATTGCACAATACATCACAATTAATTGAGCCTGTTTATATGATAGTTCTCACAGGAGGGCCCTGCTCCGGTAAAAGCTCCTCCCTGGCATACCTCACGGAAAAATTATCGGACAATGGTTTTATGATATTTGTTGTCCCGGAAACAGCGACTTTAATCACAAATAGCGGTATTGACCGGCGCAAAATGGATAAATTGAAACAGGTGGTAGCTTACGAAGAAGCCATTCTCGATATGCAGCTTGCCTTTGAAGAAACCTATAAACAAACAGTGCTGAGGGTTTTCCCGGAACGTAAAAAGGTTATCCTGCTTGACCGGGGGATAATGGACATCAAAGCCTTTATGCCCGATGAAGACTTTAAAGAGATAATTAAAAGAAAGAAATTGAGCGAAGTCAAATTAAGAGACAGATACAACGGGGTTATCCATCTCGTTACCGCAGCAGACGGGGCACCCGAGTACTATACGGGAGATAATAATCACGCAAGAATAGAAACACCTGAAGAAGCCATAAATATTGATCAAAGAATACGTGAGAGCTGGCTTGGCCATCCGCATTTTAAGATTATAGACAATACGACCGACTTTGATGGCAAGATCAAAAGAGCCTTTTCTGTAATTTCTCATTTTCTTGGTCTTCCTGCGCCTCTTCAGACAAAAGAAAGATTTCTTGTTAAAAATGTCCAATACGAAAGAATACCTGCTCACCAGATAATACAGATAGAACAGCTATACCTGCGCTCTAAAAATAAGCACGAAGAGATCAGGATTAGAAAGCGCGGACAAAACGGGTCCTACCTGTATTTTCTTTCGAGGAAAACAGTGTTTGAGGAAGAAGGACTTATCGCAGAGCAGGAGTATCTCAATCTTTCAAAACTTATAGACCCAAAAACCGATGTTATTGTAAAGGAACGTACCTGTTTTTTATGGAACAACCAGCACTTTGAACTTGACAGATATGAAGGCAGGCATGGGGGTATTACAGTGCTTAAAGTTGAACCAGTTGAAACAACAAAAAAAGAGAGTAAAATACATATACCCCCCTTTATTAAGGTCGACGGCAATATTACAGACAATTCACTTTACGATGAACGCTATATGGCAGTAAAAAAGAAGAAGAAATAAACCGGCAGATCTTGGAAAAAATTTCTCATTTAAAAAGCTTTTTTCATCTTATTGAATTTTATGGATTTATCCTGTATCTTCTATTTATGGAGATAATATGACAGGAAAGGATCTTGATCAAGCAGTTCAGCCATTAAGCATACTTATCATAGATGATGAAGCAAACATCCGCAAGACTTTATCCATGTGTCTTGAAGCAGAGGGATACAAAATTGTTGCCGTAAGCAACTTTCAGGATGCTTTACAAGAAGCTTCGAGGACATCTTTTGATCTTGCATTCCTCGATCTGAGACTCGGAACGGATGACGGTCTTGATCTCATCCCTTCTTTGCTGACTGCAACACCATGGATAAAAATCATTGTTATTACCGCCTATGCTTCCATTGATACGGCAGTTGAGGCTATGAGACGCGGAGCTTCAGATTATATTCCAAAACCCTTCACGCCTGCCCAGGTTAGAATGGCGGTTCGTAAAGCCTTTGAAATACAGAAACTCGAACACCGGGTTACTGTACTTGAGGAGGATCTGGAAAGATCCCGTCCTGAAATTGATTTTTCAAGCAAGAGCCCTGTTATGCAAAAAGCAATAGATCTGGCGCACAGGGCAGCTCCGTCACATGCCACTATACTTCTCCGTGGAGAAAGCGGAACAGGGAAAACAGTACTTGCACGTTCAATCCATTCCTGGAGTGACCGCACTAATAAACCTTTCGGCGTTGTTTCCTGTCCGTCATTCTCTTCGGAGCTTCTGGAAAGTGAGCTCTTCGGACATGCAAAGGGGGCATTCACCGGCGCCGTGAGAGACAATCCCGGGCGTATTGCATCATGCGAGAACGGTACGCTTTTTCTTGATGAAATAGGCGATCTGCCTCTGTCCCTTCAGCCGAAGCTCCTTCGTTTTGTTCAGGACAAAGAATATGAGCGTGTCGGCGATTATATAACCCGTAAGGCAAACATACGTATTATTGCCGCAACGAACATGGATTTGGAACAGGCAGTAACTGACGGGAGATTCCGGGAAGATCTCTTCTACAGACTCAATGTTATCCAGATAGAAATTCCTCCGCTTCGTGAACGCCCGGACGATATTGTTGCCTTAGCAAAAAAATTACTGGCATTCTATGGCAGAATTAACCATCGATCTTTTCTCGACTTCACAGATGAGGCACTGCTGTTGCTCAAACAATATCGCTGGCCGGGAAATATGAGAGAGCTTAATAACATAATTGAGCGAACAGCAATCCTCTGCCAGAGTACCTTTGTCGGTATAGAGTCACTTCCTGCCAATCTTTCACCTGGCAATGCAGCCCCGGGTATAGGCGACCCGATTGCCCTAGATAAAATCGAGGAACAGCATATACGCCGGGTTCTTGGAACTGCAAAATCTCTTCAGGAAGCAGCCGGGATACTTGGGGTTGACCAGGCGACTCTCTGGCGCCGCCGCAAGAAATACGGCATATGATACCATCTTTGCAATTCGCAATGGTTTTTCTCCTGTTCATTGAGAAATGCAATATACGTTTTTATATCATCCTTAAAAAACTATCAATATCAATTAGTTATAATTTGTAAAACTCCGGCATGATCCTTGCTTTTATAATACTTTAATGGAGGAATAACAAATGCTGGGAATTCGCCAGAAACTATCCCTTGGATTCGGTGGTTTATTGCTTATCATGATGGGTATAGGTATTCAGGGGGTAATACATCTTTCCCGACTGGGGGAATCTATTGATGTAATACTACGGGAAAACTACCGCAGCGTCATTGCCTGTCAGGAAATGAAAGAAGCCCTGGAGCGAATCGACAGCGGGATTCTTTTTACATTACTGGGAGATGCGGAGAAGGGAAGAGAGCTTATCAATAAAAATTTGATTGTCTTTGAAAAAGCGCTTCAGGTTGAATTAAATAATATTACCATACCCGGGGAAGATGAAAAAACAGCCCTCCTACAGGAGATTTTCAAACAGTATAAAAAAGGCCTTAAGAGTATGGAGGACAGAAGTGCGTCGCCTGCTCTCAGGCGTAATATTTACTTCACAAACCTTCTTCCGGTATTCCAGCAGATTAAGGATAAGGCAGATGAAATTCTTCAGATGAATCAGCAGAACATGAGCGACGCCAACAACCATGCCCGTAAAAGTGCGGCAAATGCCCGTAGACAAATGTATATCCTCCTCTTTGTCGGCATTATCACAGCATCGGGTTTCGTATATTTCACAGGTCGATGGATTCTCCGCCCCATTAACCGTCTTATAAAATCCACCGATGAAATTGGGCGCGGGAATCTTGATCTTATTGTACAAAGCAGTTCACATGATGAAATAGGTTATCTTTCCGAATCTTTCAACACAATGACGGCAAGTCTCCGTGAATTCCGCCGCTCGGACCAAGCCAGACTCTTAAGAATACAGCAGGCCACACAGCAGGCGTTTAACAGCCTTCCCGATGCCATTGCCGTTATAGATTTCGATGGCCGGATAGAATTGTCAACAGCATCGGCAAGAGACATATTCGGATTAAAGCCTGATACCAGGATACAGGACATACAGTTTCCTCTTATTACAAATATGTTCAGGGGCGCCCTGAAAAGCGGACATATTACAGTTCCGGAAAACGGAAAAACTATAATTCAGGAATTTGTAAAAGGGGAAGAACATTTCTTTCGGCCTGAAGCAATACCTATCAAAGATATTAAAGGGCAGCCCACCGGCGTTATGCTGGCGCTCAAAGACGTCACGCAGTTGAGGCAACAGGACGAACTGAAAAAAGGAATCATATCAACGGTATCGCATCAGTTGAAGACACCCCTGACATCCATTCGCATGGCAATCCATCTGCTGCTCGAAGAGAATGAAAACCTGGGGACCCTCACCGATAAACAGATTGAACTCTTACTTGCGGCAAGAGAAGACAGCGACAGGCTTCATGACATACTAAGCAGTCTCCTCGATATCAGCCGGATGGAATCGGGAAAAGTCACCATGCATTTCCAGACAAATTCTCCCAATTCAATTGTCCTTGAAGCTCTCGACATCTATACACTGTCGGCACATGACAGAGGCATCGAGCTTCGGACAGAGCTTTCTCATGACCTGCCTGAGGTCTGGGCTGATCCCATGCAAATAGGGCAGGTCTTTTCCAACCTCCTGGGAAACGCGCTGCGGTATACCAATCCCGGTGGAACAATTACCGTTTCCGCCTCTGCAGACGACCGGATGGTCTTTTTCAAAGTTTCCGATACCGGCAGGGGCATCCCTGCAGAATATCTTGACAGACTATTTGAACAATTCTTCCGTGTTCCGAAACAAAAAAAGGAAACCGGCGCAGGACTCGGTCTTGCCATTGTAAAAGAAATCGTGGAAGCACACGGCGGGACAATACGCGCAGAGAGCCATGAGGGAAAAGGCAGCACCTTCACTTTTACCCTTAGAAGAGCGGATCGAATCTCTAAAAAGGAGTTCCACACATGATTGACATTATTTTCATTGTTATCACAATAGCATTTTTTACGCTTTGCTTATTTTATATCCATGGCTGCGGGAGACTATAGGACATGATTGAATTGATTGGAATAATCACAGGGCTTGGTCTTATCGGATATTTGGTCTTTACCATACTGTATCCTGAAAAGTTTTAGAGGAGGCATCATAGAATGGATTTTTACGGATGGATTCAACTCACAGTCTTTATTTCCCTTCTCCTGCTGCTTACCAAGCCTATAGGGCTTTACCTTTACAGGGTTCTCGATATTCAGGGCAGGACTTTTCTTGATCCGGCTCTCAAGCCTGTGGAACGTTTATTTTATCGCCTCTTCCGCCTTGACCCGGATAAAGAACAGGACTGGAAAAGCTACACTCTGTCTATAATTGTCTTCAGTCTTACAGGGTTATTACTAACTTATGGAATTCTCCGGCTTCAGCATCTTCTGCCTCTCAATCCCCAGGACCTGGGCCCTGTCAGTCCTGATCTGGCCTTCAATACTGCAATAAGTTTCACCACGAACACAAACTGGCAAAATTACGCCGGTGAATCCACGCTCTCATATTTCTCCCAGATGGTGGGGCTTACCTTCCATAATTTTGTTTCAGCAGCAGTGGGAATTGCCGTAGCTACGGTTCTCGTCAGGGGCATCGCACGTCATACCACAAAAACAGTTGGGAATTTCTGGGTTGACCTTGTCCGGATAAACCTCTATCTGCTTCTGCCTCTCTGTTTTGTATTTGCTGTTTTTTTAGTGTCTCAGGGAGTAATCCAGAATTTTAAACCCTATGAAAAGGCAGTACTTATAGAACCAGGGACTGCTGAAATTCCAAAAAAGGATATTAATGGAAAAGAGATAAAAGATGAAAAGGGCAATCCTGTTATTGAGAGGCTGGAAGTAAATAGCCAGCTTATCCCGCAGGGGCCTGTTGCTTCTCAGGTTGCAATAAAGATGCTCGGAACAAACGGCGGCGGATTTTTCAATGCAAACGCAGCGCACCCTTACGAAAATCCGACGCCTCTGTCCAATTTTCTGCAAATGCTGTCAATCTTTCTCATCCCCAGCGGGCTTACCTATTATCTTGGCCGGATGGTTAAGAAACAGCAGCACGGCTGGGCAATATGGAGCGCAATGGCGTTACTTTTTTTCGCTGCCCTTTTGGTTTGCTGGTATGCTGAAACCTCCGGCAACCCAAGACTGCATGCTTTGGGTATAAACCAGGCAACAGGAAATATGGAGGGGAAGGAAGTGCGCTTCGGGATCTTTAATTCAGCCCTTTTTGCCGTGATTACAACGGACGCCTCATGCGGCGCAGTAAATTCTATGCACGATTCCTTTACGCCTTTGGGCGGATTGATTACCCTGTTTAACATACAGTTGGGCGGGGTCGTATTCGGCGGGGCCGGCGCCGGGTTATACGGCATGCTCACTTTTGTGGTGCTTGCAATTTTTCTGGCAGGTCTTATGATCGGACGAACTCCTGAATACCTCGGAAAGAAGATCGATGCCTATGATGTAAAGGTTTCCGTACTGGCCATGCTTATATCCATATTCTGCATCCTCGGTTTCTCAGGCGCCGCTCTGGTAGGCAAGTGGGGCCTTAACACTCTCGGCAATACTGGACCGCATGGTTTAAGTGAAATTCTCTATGCCTATTCATCGGCAGCAGGCAATAACGGCAGCGCCTTCGCAGGCCTTGCCGGAAACAGCCTGTGGTACAATACAACACTTGGTCTGGCAATGCTCTTCGGACGTTTCTTTGTGATTGTGCCTGTTATGGCTCTGGCAGGCAATATGGCAAAGAAAAAGCTTGTCCCCTTAACAGGGGGGACTTTTCCTGTATGGGGCATTACATTCACACTCATACTTGTAGGAACAATTCTCATCGTGGGCGCTCTCACCTTTCTGCCCGCTCTGGCAATGGGCCCTGTTGTCGAGCATTTTCTTATGATAAAATCAGCTCTTATTTATTAAGGAGTAAATACTGTGGCTATAAGAACCCGTTCTTTTTTTAATCGCGAAATCATGGTTCAGGCAATAATCGATTCCTTCAGGAAACTGAATCCGAAATCATTGTTGAAAAACCCCGTTATATTTGTTACTGAAGCGGCGGCTGTTATTACTACAGCAGCTCTCTTTTTCAGGCTGGAAAATGAACCCTTGTCTTTTGTTCTTCAGATAGCACTCTGGCTTTGGTTCACGGTTCTTTTCGCAAATTTTGCAGAAGCCATGGCTGAAGGCCGGGGCAAAGCGCAGGCAAATGCTCTCAGAAAAACACGGACCAAAACTATGGCAAATCTGCTCAAATCGGACGGTATGATTGAGACAAAACCGGCCGATCAACTGCGTATGGGCGATCTTTTCGTTGTATCTGCCGGGGGAACTATACCTGCTGACGGCGAATGTATTGAAGGTTTTGCTACTGTTGACGAGTCTGCCATTACAGGAGAATCAGCTCCTGTAATACGTGAAGCAGGCGGCGACAGAAGCGCCGTTACCGGCGGTACGCGTGTTCTTTCCGATCAGATAAAGGTTCGCGTAACTGCCAACCCGGGCGAAAGTTTCCTCGACCATATGATAAGCCTTGTAGAAGGCGCGCAACGCCAGAAAACCCCTAATGAAATTGCCCTGACAATTCTGCTTTCAGCATTGACCATCATCTTTATCATTGTTGCAATGACGCTCAAGCCTTTTGGCCTTTATGCGGGTATTTCCATTTCCATAACCGTCCTGGTGGCCCTGCTTGTCTGCCTCATTCCTACCACTATCGGCGGGCTTTTAAGCGCCATCGGCATTGCAGGCATTGACCGGATGGTCCGGAAAAATGTCCTTGCCATGAGCGGCCGCGCCGTGGAAGCGGCAGGCGATGTAGATGTGCTGCTTCTCGATAAAACCGGCACGATCACGTTGGGAGACCGTCAGGCAACAGATTTCCTGCCGGCTCCCGGGGTTGCGATAGAGGAGCTGGCAAATTGCGCGCAGCTTGCGTCTCTGGCTGACGAAACACCGGAAGGCAGAAGTATAGTTGTACTAGCAAAAAAATATGGTCTAAGAGGGCGTTCGATCACTGAAATTCCAAATGCACAGTTCATCCCCTTTTCGGCGAAAACAAGGATGAGCGGCCTAGATATCGACAACAGGCAGATCCGCAAAGGCGCCTGTGAAGCTGTAGAATCATTTGTCGGAAGCAGCATTCCCATAGATGTTCGCAGCTCCATTCATCATATCTCGCTTTCAGGAGGAACTCCCCTTCTGGTTGCTGACGGAAATAAAATTCTGGGGGTCATACATCTCAAAGACATTGTAAAAGGCGGGCTTAAAGACCGTTTTGAGCGGTTCAGGGCCATGGGAATAAAGACAGTGATGATTACAGGCGACAACAAGCTTACCGCGGCTGCCATAGCAGAGGAAGCAGGCGTAGACGATTTTATAGCTGAAGCAAGGCCTGAAGATAAACTTGCGTTAATCAAGAGGGAACAGTCAGCGGGACATCTTGTGGCAATGACCGGCGACGGCACCAATGACGCGCCCGCCCTCGCCCAGGCCGATGTGGGAGTTGCCATGAATACGGGAACACAGGCAGCTAAGGAAGCAGGGAACATGGTGGACCTCGATTCCAATCCCACAAAACTTATTGAGGTCGTCGAGATAGGCAAGCAGATGCTCATAACAAGGGGCGCCCTGACTACCTTCAGCATAGCCAATGATGTGGCAAAATACTTTGCCATTATTCCTGCGCTTCTGGTAACTGTTTTTCCCGTAATCGCCCCGCTCAACATTATGGCGCTTCAGTCTCCCCGCAGCGCAATTCTCAGTGCGGTGATTTTTAACGCCCTTATCATTATTGCCCTTATCCCCCTGGCTTTGCGGGGAGTCCGATTCCGTCCGCTCAATGCCTCTGCACTTCTAAGACGCAATCTTTTAATCTATGGCCTTGGGGGGCTCGCAGTTCCCTTTCCCGGTATAAAGCTGGTAGATATAGTTGTGAACGCCCTTCATCTTGTATAGGAGAAAATATATGAAGGATTTAATGACAGAACTTCGGATTTCACTTGCAGCCGTAATATCTTTGGCAATTATTCTCTGCGGCATCTATCCCCTGTTGGTCCGGATTTGTGCGCAGGGATTCTTCCCTTCGCAAGCCAACGGTTCGCTGATAATGCGCAGCAACAAAATCGTGGGGTCAAGCCTTATTTCACAGGGGTTTATCGATTCTCAATATTTTCACCCGAGACCTTCGTCAGCCGGGCAGGGTTATGATCCTGTCGCTTCAGGAGGAAGTAACCTGGGACCCATTTCAAAAAAACTTGTTGAGGATGTAAAACAGCGCGTTGTTGATTTTCGGAAAGAAAACAGGCTGCCTGATAATGTTCCAATACCTGCCGATGCTGTTACAGGGTCGGCCAGCGGCCTCGACCCTCACATAAGCGTAAAAAACGCCCTCCTGCAGGCGCCTCGTGTGGCAAAAATACGGGGACTGAGTGAAAAAACAGTTCTCGCGGAAATCGAGAGATACACCGAAGGCCGTGATCTTGGATTTCTTGGAGAACCAGGGGTAAATGTACTTATACTGAATATGGAACTTGATAAGATATTAAAATGATGAATGACGACAGAGCTCTATCTTTCCTGAGAATGATCAGGCATGCCCAGCGGGGACGGCTGAAGGTTTACCTCGGCTATTGCGCCGGAGTAGGAAAAACCTTTCAAA
>Ga0351912_1034_pt1 | contig 9645 bp, 8 predicted proteins | sample TotcelHT113001M3_FD_206863 | JGI IMG/M metagenome (GOLD analysis project Ga0351912, IMG submission 206863) | Enriched cells from coal bed in the Powder River Basin, Montana, United States - Total cells T11 rep1 HSBNCT.T11.300.1.M3 ...
TCGAAGGTGGTTACGACGGACCGGCCTTGAAAGTCGTGGCCGATCGTTTACAGGAGTTGGTCGGGGCGGGAACGTTGCGAATGAACGTCGGTTCGCTCGGGTTCCCAACCGGACAAGGGCTGCTCGATTGGTTGAAAGCCAACAAGCAGGCATTTGACATGACCAAGGTGAAACAAGAGAACATCGTCCCTGCATCCGCTGACCGAGCGTGATGATGATTGCTACGGATGGAGAAAAGCATGGCCAGAACAGCGACGCCAAAGCAAAACGGGAAAGGAACAACTCGCAAGGTCGCGGGACTCGGTTTTTTGCCGGTCGAAGCTCGGCACGGATTCTTGATTGACGTACCGAAAGGGAAGGGAAGGAACGATTGGATACGTATTGCCGAATATCGGAATGTGGATCTGACGCAATTGGAATCTAACGGCAGCCCGCAAGAAGAAAACGCGGGCGCGAGTTCTGAGTGGCAAGCGACCAGCATCGCCCCAGCAGGCGACTTTCCGAACAAAGAACCAAACCTGCGCGTGTTGATTGACCGAACGCGCTGGTTGGCATTGGCCCCACCGTTCTACGAGGAAGCCAACCGTCGGCTCCGCGCGAACGGCTTGCCCGCGTTTAAGTTCCAAAAAAATCCGGGTAAACCCGTTCCCGTTCACCCTTCGCTCGGCAAGGAGCTTTGCGTGTTATGTTGGGCGGTGGAGGAAGCGCCGCCCGAGCTGATTCCCAACGCGCTGATGAACTGGGAAGCCTTGGCACCGGAAGAGCGATGGTGGTTGTACACGATGACGGTTGCCACCACGGGGCAAGCGATGCAACGTGGTGTCGGCTGGCGAAAGGCGCTGCGCGCGGCCCTGGCGGAGAATCCGTTTGTAAAAGGCGAAGGTTCGCCGCCCAAATCGCGACGTGAGCTTCTGGGCCATTCGCAACTCACACTTGGTTTTGATTGAACAGGACGTAACGCGGATGCCACAGTTTATTGAAACCCAGTTCCCCATCGCCCGGCTCTCCGCCGAGGCGTACAAGGAGCGCAAGGCGAACAACAGCCAGACGCTCACACGGCTCGGGAAATGGTGGGGGCGCAAACCGCTAATCCTTGTCCGCGCCTCGATCCTTGGTATGCTCATGCCCGCTTCGAGCGATCCCAAGCGGGACCGCGAGATCTTCCTCAAGATCCTCACCATGGACGACGACGGCACGCTCGCCCGCTGGCGAGACGACAAACGCTTTACCCTTGCTGAACTTGAAACCCTGGCCACACCGGAGGAACGTGCTCGCTTCAAGGAACTCCGTGGCCTAGTCGAGGAAGCCCGGGAAAAACTCTCGCAACTTCGCAAAGCAGCCAAAGGAATCGCCAAGGGAGACAAGGAGGCGAAAGAGAAAGCTCTTGCCGCGATCGACGAAGCCGTCAGCGAGACCGCAGTCCAGGCCGAAGCTCTCAGCGGATTCATCGCGGAACTTCAGATCGCCGTTTTTAGTCGATTAACCTACCCCGAGCGACTCACTCGGTGTGAACGCCCTGAAAACATCACCGGCCCCACGCCCGAAGCCTGGCAGGAAATCAACGCCCACCTCAACACGAGCGCCAACGCGATCCCCGAACTCATTGAACAACTCGGCCAACGCGTGTTTGGCCACACGCCACGCGTGGGCGATAGCTTCTGCGGCGGGGGCTCGATCCCCTTCGAGGCCGCCCGCATCGGCTGCGAGGCATTCGGCTCTGATCTCAATCCCGTCGCGGGGCTGCTCACCTGGGCCAGTCTTCATCTACTCGGCGGCGGCAAGGAGGTGCAGGAAGAAGTGATGCGCGTGCAGGCCGTAGTCCTGGCCGAGGCCGACCGGCAGGTCACCGCGTGGGGCATCGAGCACAACGAAGAAGGCGAACGCGCCGATGCTTTCCTCTACTGCGTCGAAGTGAAACCCGAGGGGTGTGAGTACTACATCCCGCTCGCCCCAAGTTGGCTCGTCGGCGAGAAAGCCCAGTCCGTCTGCCAGTGGCGACGTGTCGCCGACTCCGACCGCCTTCAGCCGGAGATCTCTATTGTTTCCCACAAAGAGGTGAAGGCCTATAAAGCGGGTAAAGATGCAACCGTCGTCAACAGCCGCGTCATCGATCCTTTCGACCGCGACCGTTCCTGGTCCTTCGAAGCAGTGCGTGGGGCGGATGGCCTCAGCCGTTGGGCAAACGACGACGTTCTTCCTCGCCCTGGCGATGTATTCCAGGAACGTCTGTACTGCATCCGCTGGGTTAAGACCGTCATCGGACCTGATGGCAAAACCCGAGAATTTCGTCGCTATGCCGCCCCCACAGATGCCGACTTTAGTCGCGAGGCCCGCACGCTTGAACTCCTGCGCGAGCGCTTCTCCAACTGGCAAGCTGCGGGCTTCATCCCCTCCAAGCCTATCCCGGAAGGAGGCGACAAAACTGAGGAACCAATCCGTACCCGAGGTTGGACCTATTGGCATCACCTCTTTACTCCTAGGCAACTTCTCTTAAATGGGTTGCTCGCAAACCTTGGAAACAATGCTGCCGCGTCCCCGGAGGGAAAGGTCGGAGTTCTTCTGGGAATTGGAAGGGTAGCAAATTGGAATGCACGTCTCTGCCGTTGGCATCTTCGCGGCATCGCAATGGATAAGGGAGAAGACGTGTTCAGCAATCAAGCACTCAATACCCTCTTCAACTTTTCGTGCCGCCCAATTGCATATTTGAAAAACGCGTGGACTGTTTTCGACAACCTTGAATGCTTTCCACTTAATCCAAAGCTACGCGTTCAAACATCCGACGCCCGCGATCTCCGCGAGTCGTGCGACATCTGGGTAACCGATCCGCCCTACGCAGACGCGGTGAACTACCACGAACTGGGCGACTTTTTCCTGGCTTGGTACGACAAACAACTCGCGCGCGTCTTCCCCGAATGGACGGCCGACGCTCGGGCTGAACTGGCCGTGCGCGGCGATGGCGATGATTTCCGCCGTTCGATGGTAGAGGTTTATAACAACCTGACTCGCCATATGCCGGACAATGGGATGCAAATAGTGATGTTCACCCATCAAGACCCGGCGGTCTGGGCCGATCTGGGTATGATCCTCTGGGCCGCTGGATTGAAAGCCACGGCTGCGTGGACCATCAGCACCGAGACCGATGCCGTTGGCATTAAGAAGGGCAACTACGTTCAAGGAACGGTCTGCCTCGTTCTTCGCAAGCGAGCCGTTACCGAGTCTGGCTTCCTCGACGAAATCTATCCGATGGTCGAAGACGAAGTTCGTCGGCAAATCGACTCAATGCAGGCTCTGGACGAAGGTGGCGAGCCAAACTTCAACGATGCCGATTATCAACTTGCAGCCTACGCCGCCGCGCTCAAAGTCCTGACGCAGTACGGCAACATCGACGGTCGCGACGTCGAACACGAAGTTTTCGCGGTTCGGGCTCGCAACGAGAAGAGCGATTTCCAGATCGTGATCGAACGTGCGTTGCGCATCGCCTGTGATTACTTGGTCCCCCGCGGGTTGAATTATTCCTGGCGAGATCTATCGCTCGCCGAACGCTATTACTTACGCGCCTTGGATATCGAGTCACGCGGCGAACGGCGCAAGGGAATGTACGAGGAACTCGCACGCGGCTTTGGTGTGACCGACATTCGCCCGTTGCTGAAATCCGACAAGGCCAACGGCGCGAGGATGCACACGGCTTCCGGTTTTGCGGCCACGTTACTGTCCCAAGCTGACGGAGACGTTGCCGCCGCCGACACCCTACCCACGCGGCGAGGACGGAGCACGTCGCACGCCGCCCACCCGTTCGCCTCGGCACCATTGCGTCACTTGTTGTTTGCGATCCGCGAGACGGCTGCCGCCGACAACAGCCCCGAACCCGGACGGCAATACTTGCGAGACAGTTTCGGCCAAGGCTACTGGAACGTCCGCGAGCGTTTCATCAGCCTGCTCGAGTGGCTGGCCCAACTCGGCAACGCCGCCGGAATGGAAGAGTGGCACAAAGATTCCGAAGCCGCCCGATTCCTGCTGGGCCGGTTGAGGAACGACCACGCGTGATGTTAGCTTAGGCAAAATAGGCTGAATGCTACGCCGGGAAAATCGAAGGGCGGAGCGTCCAAACCCAATTCCGATTGAACTATAATTGAACGACAGGTAACCTCCGACGATCCAATCTGGAGGAGCATTTCGACCGTTAAGGAGAACACGATGTCAACTGTACATGAACCATTACAAGTTGAAATACGCTGGCTGCGATGCCAATTGGATAAAGGCATGTTTAGCGATGAGATGGCCGTAACCTATCCACCGCAAGGGCAGTGGCAGAAATCGGTTTTCGTCGATTCGAACTTTGTCGATGGCAGCGCCGGAGATGTTGGCCGAGTACGCGTGAAACTGATTCGCCGCAGTGGTAGCCTGATGGCCGTGTTGCCGTCATCCAATCAAGACCTTGTCATCGTTCATGCCGGAGATATCTCCGAACAATGATTCTTTCGGTCGGGGAAAATGGGGTCGGGGCTCATTGTCTTGTCGAAAGTTGGGCAAGCGTGTGTGTTCGGTCGAAGCGGTGCGGATACCCACGCGGCGCGGCCGGAGCACGTCGCACGCCGCCCACCCGTTCGCGTCGGCACCATTGCGTCACTTGTTGTTTGCCATCCGCGAGACGGCTGCCGCCGACAACAGCCCCGAACCCGGACGCCAATATTTGCGAGACACCTTCGGCCAAGGCTACTGGAACGTCCGCGAGCGGTTCATCAGCCTGCTCGAGTGGCTGGCCCAACTCGGCAACGCCGCCGGAATGGAAGAGTGGCACAAAGGTTCCGAAGCCGCCCGATTCCTGCTGGGCCGGTTGAGGAACGATCACGCGTAATCTGCATCGCCCGTCAAGCAGACCGGACATTTTTCTGAACAAGGCTTGAAGTTTGTCCGATAGAAAGGTAGAATCGACGTGGCGACGGTGACAGCTTTTCAGATTTCCGGGTTAAAGATCTGGTTTTGGTCGAACGACCACGAACCACCGCATTTTCACGTCAAGCGGCGTGGCGAGTGGGAAGTCAAAGTGTTTTTCCTGCTCGCGCCGGACGACATGATCGAGACCTTGGGCAGTGGAAGGCCGTCGCAAAAAGAGCTGAAAGCTCTGACCCAATTGGCGGTTACACACCGCCTGGAGCTGCTGGATCAATGGCAACAGATACGAGAAAGCGAAGCAGGGGAGTGAAAGGCAGCGGACGGTCGGCAAACGCGGCTCGATCGGGGACCGCTGAGAGTCTAGTCGTTGTTGCGACGAATGCAGACTACGAAGCTCTTTGCCGCGAGCAGGTTCGTCGACTGCCGTCACGGCTCCGTTCGGCCGTTTTTTCAGGTTCGGTCAAGCGTGAAGCGAGTTCAAGTTCGCATTCGACTCTGATTGTTTCGCGATTGGCTGATTTGTCGCGAAGCACCGCTGAGCATCAGGCGAGAGCGGCGACGACAAGGCAAGTGGTGTTCATTAGCGAGCTGCCAATCGAGGCGGTTACGGCGCGACTCATGTCTTTGCAAATCCGATCGTCGCAGCGGCTTCACATTGCCTCAAAACGCGATCGAGCCTCAGAAGGCGAACTCATTTACCGGCTGGTAAGTGGAATGGCCGAACTCGACGGAAGTGAAACCATTGTTGATGCTTGGGTCGAAGAAGAGGATTTGGTGCTGCTATCGCCTTGTTTTCATCGTATGGTCGTCCCGAGTGAGAAGCTCAAGCGGTTCCTGGGCAACGATTTGTCAACGTTGTCAAAGTTTGAGATCGACGAAGATGGACGATTTCTTCATTGGCCTCATTCCGATACCCATTTTGGTTGGAAGCAGTTGCATCAATTGATTGATCCATCGGCAGCAATCGAGGATGTGAAGAAGACCGAGCAGTTCAAACAGACGTACGGCAGCGCAATTCGAACTCTTCGAGAGTCCTCAGGTCTAAAACAGGCCGATGTTGTGGGGCTTGTGCCCAGGCAGTTGCGGCGGATAGAACACGGCGAGCAAACCGTTTCTAGGAAAGCATTGGAAGCGTTGTCGGCAGCTCATGGTATTCCAGTCGAGGAATACCTGCGGAGATTGGCAGCTCTTGCAGCAAAGACTCGAAGCACTGCCAACGAAGCGACCGCGCAGGAGTAAGTGGTTCAATTCCAAGGTAGTAGGCACACTCCGTGTGCCGTAACCTGCGAACGGCACACGGAGTGTGCCTGCTACAATTTGTCAAAGAGAATCAACCAACATGCGACATCACTCGAGCAGACGAAGTCGTCTGGACCAGTCGGTTCTGAATAGCCGTCTGGCGGGTGCGGTTGCGTACGACCGCATCGCGGGCTATTTTCGCTCGAGCCTGTTCGAAATCGCCGGCGAAGCACTGAACGGTGTGCGGGGGCCGGTCCGAATCGTCTGCAACTCGGAGCTGGATCCGGAGGACATTTCGACTGCTGCCGCGGCGCAAGCTGCGATGCGCCGAAGCTGGTGTTCGGGGCGTCCCGAGGATGCACCCGCCGAGGCGCTGCCTCGTTACAAGGCTCTCTACACGGCGCTGACTTCGGGAAAACTAGCGGTGCGAGTCTTGCCCGATTCCGCTTTCGGTTTAATCCACGGCAAGGCAGGCGTGATTCGCTATGCCGACAAGCCCGCAACGGCATTTCTCGGCAGCGTCAACGAAAGCGCCAGTGCCTGGAAAATGAACTACGAATTGCTGTGGGAGGATGACTCGGCCGAAACAGTCGCTTGGGTTCAAGAGGAGTTCGACGCCCTGTGGAATGATCCGCGAGCCATGGACCTTTCGTGTTGTCCGTTCATTGTTCAGGACATCAAACGAACGATCGACAGGCGAGTCATTGAACCACCGGAATTTCAGCAGACCGAAGACCCGACCGCTGCGGCGGCCGCGGCCGCGGTGGAAACGCCGGTTTATCGCCGAGAACTGGGGCTGTGGCCGCATCAGAAGTATTTTGCCAAGCTGGCGCTTGAACGCCATCGACTTGGCGGTGCGCGGTTGGTGCTCGCGGATCAAGTCGGACTCGGCAAGACGGTGCAACTCGCGATGGCTGCCCTGCTGATGGCGGTCGATGATCCGAATGGCGGACCGATTTTGGTGCTCGCGCCGAAACCGCTCCTGCAGCAGTGGCAGGACGAATTGCTGGAATTGTTGCTGTTGCCGTCAGCGCGATGGACTGGCAAATCGTGGATCGACGAGAACGATCTCGAGTACCCTTCGGACGGTGTTCGCTCGCTGGGGAAATGCCCACGGAGAATCGGCTTGGTCTCTCAGGGGCTGGTGGTGCGCGGCATGCCGGAAGCAATTCGAGAATTGCTGAGTCGTCAATACACGTGCGTGATCGTTGACGAAGCCCATCGGGCTCGCCGACGAAAAATCCCCAAAGTCGACGCTGGCAACGACGAAGTCGATGAACGCGCCGACCCGAACAAGCTGATGGCGTTTTTGCGAGATATCGGCCCAAAGACAAAGAGCATGTTGTTGGCGACGGCCACGCCGGTCCAGCTCCATCCGCTGGAAGCATGGGATCTGTTGCACACGCTTTCGTACGGCAATGCCGGCGTCTTGGGTGGCTGGACGCGGACGAGTCCCTGGTTTCAAGCCAGCCGTTGCCTGGCAATTGCAACCGGCGAGCAAACCGTCCCAACCGATCCCAATGATGGCTGGCAGTTCGTTCGCGATCCTTTGCCGGCACGAAGCGAGGACCATGCGCTGGATCGCATTCGGCGAAACATCGACGCCGATGACCAACAGTGGCAGTTCAAACCCGAAGTACTGCACCGGATATCGCCTGCGATTCGTCGCACTCAGCTTGAGAACAGTCTGCTGCTGCCCGGATACGGCGAACGCTTCAATCCGTTGCTTCGCTGTATCGTTCGCCGGACGCGTGGCTACCTGGAAGATACGATCAACCCGGCAACCGGCAGCTACTACCTGCCTCGTGTTGCCGTGCGATTGTTTGGTGAGGACAACGACAGCGGTCTGACGCTTGGTGGTTACCTGCGTGAGGCCTACCAGGAGGCCGAGAACTTTTCCCAATTACTTCAGCACCGAGTTCGGGGGGCCGGGTTCTTTAAGACGCTGTTATTGCGGCGTCTCGGCAGTTCCATGGAGGCTGGACGGCGCACGGTTCTCAAGTTGCTCGGTCATGAGCTGGACGCGTTTGGCGACGAGGACGAAGACGACTTGGAAGACGAGCATGATGCCGATGAAGTCGCAGCCGCAAATCGACTTGCCAGCGCGAACAGCGACTTCAAGGATTTCACCGAGGCGGAGGTCACGTCGCTGAATCGCTGCCTCGAGCTACTAAAACAGGGTGGCAATCGCGATCCAAAATTGCAGGCGATCCTTGGTTATCTGCTGGGGACTCGTCCGGACGTCGAGCGTCGCTGGTTGGAACTCGGTTGCATCCTGTTTTCGCAGTATTACGACACGGTTCGCTGGATGGGCGATGAACTGGCCGGGTTGCCCGAGTTCGCCAACATGGAAATCGGGCTCTATGCCGGCAGCAATCGCTCGGGCTTTTGGCGGGCCGGCCGTTTTCAGCGCTGCAATCGCGAGTTGCTGAAGTCTCGGGTGCGCAGTGGCGAACTGAAGTTGCTGCTTGGTACGGACGCCGCATCTGAGGGGCTCAACCTGCAGCGTCTCGGAACGCTGATCAACATCGACTTGCCATGGAACCCGACCCGGCTCGAGCAGCGAAAGGGTCGTATCCAGCGCATCGGCCAAACACGCGAGGAGATCTGGATTGCCAATCTGCGCTACCGCGATTCGGTGGAAGATCGCGTACACGCGGTATTGGCTGATCGACTGGAAGCCATCCACGACTTGTTTGGTCAGATCCCGGATACGCTGGAAGACGTTTGGGTACAGATCGCACTCGATAACGAAGTCGATGCACGCAAACTGATTGATCGAACCACCGCGACTCGAAATCCCTTCGACACCAAATACAGCAAAGTCGAGGACGCCGACTGGGAGAGCTGCTCGTTGGTGCTGGACCCAGTTTCGGTAAGCGAATTGCTGAGAAGCGGCTGGTGACTCGTTAGCGTGTATTGCAAGAACGGGAACTTGAAGGTGAATTCAGCTACGAAAACCACGGATTCGGATTGTCGGCGGCTCACGGTATTCCAGTCGAGGAATACCTGCGGAAATTGGCAGCTCTTGTAGCGAAGACTCCAAGCACTGCCAACTAACTTTAGTCTTGGACTCAGGTGCAGATCGTGTAACCGAACTCCCGAGATCCGCGAAGCCGGAGGCGGCTGGTGCCAAACAACCCAACCCGGCCGATCCGTTTGGCGGGAGACGCCGGGATAAGTTGTGGGCGGAGAGAGAATCTGCAGACCAGTCGCCAAGCCAGTGGATGAACGAGAGCCCGGGGGGGCACCGCGACGCAGCATGTACCCCGGCAAGCGGCAACGGGTGTTTGCTTTCGACTGGCTCAGCCACGCAGCTGCAACGCCCGAACTGCTTGAGCCCTACGCCTATGAGCCCTCCCCCCCCCGGGCCCCCCCGCCCCCCCCCCGGGCCCCCGGGGGGGCGGGGGCGCGGCCCCCCGGGTGGCCCCGCCCCCCCCCCCCCCCGGCGCCGCCCTGGCCCCCCCCCCCCCCACCCCCCGACGCGGTCGTGACGGTGACCGGCTACAACGG
>Ga0351912_1122_pt1 | contig 9639 bp, 7 predicted proteins | sample TotcelHT113001M3_FD_206863 | JGI IMG/M metagenome (GOLD analysis project Ga0351912, IMG submission 206863) | Enriched cells from coal bed in the Powder River Basin, Montana, United States - Total cells T11 rep1 HSBNCT.T11.300.1.M3 ...
CGCGCGACGGCCGATCCGCCGCGGGCGCCGCGCGGCGGCAAGTCGGCCAACTGCAGCTGGATCTCGACTGCCGCGGGCAGGGATTTCCGCTCCAGACTGTTCCAAGCGTCCGACCAGCCGCGGCCATCGAAATAGCGAAACTGCAGCGACGTAACTTCCGGGACCCATAACTGGGTGTCGTCCCCGACATCCGGATCGTCCGCAGCGTTCGGATCACCCGCGGCGTCCGGAGCACCCGCGGCACCGGGAGCGCCCGCAGCGTCCGGAGCCGTCGTTGGATCCAGCGGCGTTTCGAAGTCCAATTCGCTCCGCACCAGTCCGTGTCGGCTCGGCTCCGGCGATTCGTCGCTGGCGTCGGGTACAAGAAACGTGTAATGCACGGTGCGCAGTTCCGGCACGCGGGCGGTTCGTGTCTCTTCCGATCCTCCGGCGGACCGTCCGACCGGCACGGGGTTGCCTTGGTAGGGCGTCAGCTGCAGCATGTCGAAACGCAACTCGCGGGACGATCCGAACAGTCCGAACCGGCGGCGCTGTGCCGCGCCGGCCGTCTCGTTCGTGGTGCCGGGCAACGGATCCTGGATCGCGCTTCGCAGATCGTCGGCTATTTGTTCCAGCAGCGCGCGACACAGCTGGACCCGTTCTACCTGCTGTTGCCCTTTGTCGAACAGATCGCCATAGGTGCTCATCAGCATCCACAGCGCGCCCAGCAGGACCGCACACAACGAAGTTGCCAGGAGCATTTCGACCAGGGTAAACCCCCGTCTGCAGCGATTGCGGCAAGCGGACAGAAAGAGGCGTTCTGCACCACGTGGCCCGGTCTCTCCGAGACCGAAAACGAGTCTCGGAGAGACTCGTCCACGTGGCCCAATGTCTCCGCGACCAAGCCCTGCGGCTCCGAGAGACGCGGCACCAGGCATGCCTCTGTGCGACCTCATGGGAATTCCCTTTCGGTCTGGCTGCCGGGGGGCGTCGGGCCACGATTGGGTACGTGAACCCAACGAGTCAAGGAAAACGACTTGCCGCTGGCGCCGGTCGCCGTCTCCAAGGCCGCCGGCGGGGCGCGGGTGACGGTCACCGTGACGGAGGACAAGCCGAAGCTGCCCAGCGATTCGACTTGCACGGTCTGCGACCAACCCGGCAACTGGGGCAGTTCGATCGCCGCTTGGGATTCCAGCGGCGCGGCGCCGGCCAGGATTTCATTCAACCGGCTGCGGCACGCCAGCTGGGCGGCGCTCAACTGCTCGGCGTCGCGAGCGTGGCGGCGTCCCACGGCAGCCAGTTCGCCCAAGACAATCAGGCAGGCCAACAAGATACTGGTGGCCAGCATCACTTCCATCAGGGAGAATCCGGCACGCCGTCGCGGAATCATGGGGCGGCTCCCCCGGAGTTCGGCGAAACCCGCACGTCCGGCACGCTCTCGGCCTCCGGCGGCAACAGCCGCTCGGCTCGCGAGACCTGCACCGTACCGGTCAGGCCGCGGACGCGGAGTTCGGCGCGGTAGGAGGCACTGACCAGTGCGATCCGGGCGTCGAATGTCCGGCCGTTGGGAAAGAAGAGAAGCGGCGCCGACCAGGAAGCATCGCCCTCCGATCCGTCAGCCGTTGCGGGAGATTCGGAGGGCCGATCTGCCGAAGGATCGGCGAACCGCATTCCAAGGGGCAACGTTTGCGGTTCCGTGGCCGACTCGATGGCGACACCGCCTTGGCCAGCCGACGGCTGGCCGGGCGAGGCCGCCCGCCCGATTTCGAACTGATCGCCGCCGACCTGGTAGCGGAAATAGGTCAGGCTTCCCGATTCAATCGCCCTCAGGCGAGCCTCCAACAGCCGCACTCGAATTTGCCGAGCGGTGTCCTGCAGCTCGCTCTTGGCCGACATGTGTCGCAGCGAAGGGAGGGTCAGGGTGAGGATGACGCTCAGCACGGCCACAACGATCAGCAACTCGATCAGCGTGTACCCCCGCCGGGCCGGGATTGGCGGCGCGGGCGGTTTGCCCCGTTTGCAGACGCGCGTTCGGCGGATAGATTGCAAGCCAGCCACAGCAAGTCAGCCCTCTCGAGCAAGGTCACCACCAGCCTGCCCTGCAAAGAACACTCGTCCGGCGAAATGGCGTAGGCGCACGTCGCCTACTTCGGCGTCACCCGAAGCGTCGGCGAGGAACGAGCCGGTTGCCGCATCAAACTCGCTTACGCTTCGGGTTACGTTTTTTCCTCCGCTCGCCTAACGGGGCGGCATACCCGCTCCGCCACCACCGCCCCCGCCACCGGCTCCGCCCCCGCCACGGGGCGAAGGAGGCCCGCCGAGGTTCACATCGACGTCGATATCGAGGTTCTCTCGCCGCGAACCCGGCTCGCCGTCCTGTCCGCCGCCGCCGACGGTCCAGCTGCAGATGTCGTCCTCGGTGTTATCCTCGCCGTCGGGCCCAAAGGACCAGATATCGGGGGTGTCCGTCGAGCCGCGTTCCGGCGGATAGACATACTGAAAGGCGTTGCCCCAAGGATCCTGAGGGATGGCGTCCGCGCTCACATAGGGGCCCTCCCAACCGCGCAGGGACGATTCGCTGTCGTCGCTGGGCGGCGTCAGCAGGGCCTGCAGTCCTTGTTCGGTGGTGGGAAAGTTCCTTGTGTCCAGGGCGTATCGCTCCAACGCCCCGCGGAACAATCCGATCTGCGATTGAGCCGCGTTCACATCCGCTCGCTTGCGGGCTCCCATAAACCGAGGGACGACCAGCGCGACCAACATCACCAGGATCGCGAGCACGATCAGCATTTCGGTCAAGGTGAACCCGGATCGACGGGTACGGCGACGGTGAAAAATCTTCATTTCCTATTCTCCCTTTTTATCTACCCCATCATCGTCATGGTATCGAACAGCGGCAGCAGCAGGGCCACCAGCACAAACCCGATTAGTGCGCCCATCACCAGCAGCATGGCGGGTTCGGCCATCCGAACCATGACATCGATCTGCCGCGAGGTGCGGCGGTCGATGCCGTCAGCGATGCTCACCAGTACCTGGTCCAAATTATTCGCCTGCTCGGCGACGTGAATCATGGCCATCACCGGCCGCGGGATCAGCCCGCAGGCGGCCAGCGGCTCGGACAGCGTCTCGCCCGCGGAGACGTTTTCCGCGGAATCGCGAATGGCCTGTGCCAAGACGCGGTTGCCGGCGGACTCGCTGCTGATCTCCAGCGATCTCAACAGCGGGACGCCGTTTTTCAGCAGAGTTCCTAGAATGCGACAGAATCGCGACACGGCATAGCCGTGAAATATGGGGCCCGCCAGCGGGATCTTCAATTTCCAGCGGTCGATCCACAGCCGGCCGCGCTCGCGCTGCGCCAGACGCCGCAACCAGAACGCCAGCCCGGCCAGCATCGCGGCCACCACCAGGCCGTACCGACCCAAAAAGTCGCTCAGCCCCAACAGGATCACGGTCGGCAGCGGCAGACCGCCGCCATCCTGTTCCAGACGTGCAAACAACTCGGCAAACTTGGGCACAAACACGACGACCAGGACGATCGTGATGATCACGCCCAGCGAGGCCAGAAACACCGGGTAAATCATCGCCCCGGTGACGCGGCCTTTGAGTTCCTGTTGCTGTTCCAGGAAATCGGCCGTGCGTTTCAAGGCATCCTCCAGGAAAGCCCCCTCCGAACCGGCGCGGACCATGCTGACGGCCAAGTCGCCGAATACCTCCAGGTGCTTGCTCATCGCTTCGTCCAACGGCGTACCCTCGGCGACTTGATCGCGAACATCGACCAGGATGTCGGCCAATCCCGGGTGGGGGCATTGGGCGGACAGGATGCTGAGCGATTCCAGCAGCGGGACGCCGTTTTGCAGCAAGTCGGCCAGTTGGGCCAGGTTCGACACCAATTCAGCGGTCTTGACGCCTCGCTGCCGCTGCCACGGAGAACGCTGCATTTCCACCACATGCAGCGGAAACAGCGAACGCTCGGCCAACGCGGCCAGCGTTTCGCGTTTGCTGGCCGCCGTGATCGTCCCGGCCACATTCTCGCCAGCCAGGGTTCGGGCCGTGTAATTGTACTGAGGCATCGCGCCGCTTCTGAAGTTGCTAATCTGCCTTGGTCACGCGAAGCACTTCTTCGACGGTCGTCTGCCCCCGGCAGACCTTTCTCCAACCGTCCTGCCGCAACGTTCGCATGCCCGCCTCCATCGCCGCCCGTTTAATCACATTGCTCGGCGTCCGCTCGGCGGCCAAGCGGCGGATTTCGTCGGTGGCCGCCAACAGCTCGTACAGGCCCGTCCGCCCGCGATACCCCGTGCCGCGACAGTGCCGGCAGCCTACCGCGCGATAGATCGCCCCGCCTTCTTCTTCACAAGCCGCTCGAGGAAAATCTTCCGGAACATCCTCGGGGCCAGGAATGTACGACTCGCTGCACTCGGAACAGAGCGTCCGCACCAACCGTTGGGCCAGGATGCCCTCGACGGTGCTGGACACCAAAAACGGTTCGACGCCCATGTCCATCAGCCGCATGAACGCGCCCGCCGCATCGTTGGTGTGCAACGTGCTGAACACCAAGTGGCCCGTCAGCGAAGCCTGGACGGCACTCTCGGCGGTCTCCAAGTCGCGGATCTCGCCCACCAGCACGACGTCCGGATCGTGACGGAGAATACTCCGCAAGCTGGCCGCAAACGTCAGCCCAACTTTGGAATGGACTTGGATCTGGTTGATACCGTCCAACTGGTACTCGATCGGATCCTCCGTCGTGATGATCTTCGTCTGATCGTCCTTCAGTTCGCTCAACGCGCTGTACAGCGTGGTTGTCTTGCCCGAGCCGGTCGGCCCGGTGACCAAGATGATCCCGTGCGGCTGCTTGATCAGCCGCTGGAAATGCTGGTACGTGTCGCGAGCCATGCCCACGCCGCGGAGCGAGAAGTTCAGCCGATCCTTGTCCAAGATCCGCATGACGATGCCTTCCCCGTGCAGCATGGGGATCATCGACACGCGGATATCGATCTCGCGTCCCGACATCCGTAACTTGATGCGCCCGTCCTGCGGAACGCGTTTCTCGGCGATATTCAAGCGAGCCATGATCTTCAGGCGGCTGATGATCGCCGCCTGGAAACGATGGATCTGAATGGGCGCCGGCTGCGTCTGCAGCACGCCGTCAATCCGGTAACGGATCTTCAAGCCATCCGCCTGGGCTTCCAAATGGATGTCGCTCGCCCGGCCCTCGACGGCCTCGATCAGGATCTCATTCACCAGCCGCACGACGGACGCTTCCTGCGCCGCCTCGGAAGCCTCCGAACGATCCCACTCCGGCTCGTCCAACACCTCGATGCGATTGTCCTGCTGCTCGCGAATCGCAATCAGGTCGTCGATCGTCTCGGCGCCCACGCCCAAGTGCAACTTGACCAACCGCGCCAATTCGTCGGCCAAAACGATCACCGGCACGACGCTGTCCGGCACCGCTGCGCCGACGGCATCCAACGCCGCTAAATCGAATGGGTTGCTGGTCGCGACGATCAACGAACCGTCCCGATACTCCAGTGGAAACACCCCGTAGCGGTGAACCAGCCGAAGCGGAAAACGACGCAGCATGGCGGGATCGATGGTCGCCATCGACAGATCGACGTATTCCATCCCTAAGACCTCGCCAACAGCCCGCATCAGATCTTCGGACGAGGCGTACTCCAACTCGAGGGTCAGCGAATCCAGGCAGCCATCGCTAGCCAAACACTGGCGGACCATCTCTAGTTCACGCGGGTCAATCGCCGACGCGGCTTGAAAGCTTTTTGCTACAATCATAGAACCGTGGTGTGTACAGCTTAGGTAGGTGGGAAGCAGTCAATTTCGCCGTTGAATCCTTCGGCGAATCATGCCATCCGGGCATCCATGCAACCTTCTCTGTCTCGCTCCGGTCTCGAACGCTAGCTGCTTGTTCCATATCTGCAGCTAAGCGATTATTTCAGGTGTGTTAAAAAGGCGGGAACGCGTAAAGCGTTGATACAGTCGTCAAAAACTCTCCAGTTGAACGTTCGTCATTCTATTCCGGCCGCCGCGGTTCTGTCAACCGCGATAATGCCCACGGACAACGCTATTCGTACAATTTGGAGAGATTCGGGTATTCCGATCTTGAATATACATGATCAGCTCGGCATGTCGCCAGGAGGGGGGGCATGCGCTGTCCTTCACGCCGTGCCGGCGCGCAGCTGCGATTCGACACCGTTGATCACCGGCAGCGGGTATTGGCCCAGCAACATGCGGCGAAGATGGCCGGCCAACAGTTTCGGGCTACCCCGGAAAGCGTCCAGCGTGCTGCCGGCGATGTGCGGGACGATGGTCACGTTGTCCAGTTGGACCAGCGGGTGATCCACGGGCAGCGGTTCCTCGTCGAACACATCCAGCGCCGCGCCCATGATGCAGCGCTCTTGTAACATTCGCACCAGCGCCGGCTCGTCGACCAGGCCGCTACGAGCCGTGTTCACCAGCACCGCCGTAGGCTTCATCAGCCGCAGCTGGCTCTCGCCGACCAGATGATGCGTCTCCGGCAACAGGCGGGCGTGGATCGAGACCACATCCGATTCTCGCATCAGAGTGTCCAAATCCACCATCTCGGCCGGGCTGGTATCGCCGTTGGCGAACGGATCATAGGCGATGATGCGACTGCCCATGGCGTGCAGATAGCCGGCCAGCAGACGGGCCACGGCGCCGTAGCCGACCAGCCCTACGGTCTTTTCGTTCAGTTCTGGAATTACATCGCGGTTCAAGAAATCCCGGGTCCAGCGGCCAGCTTTGAGGGCCGCATGACCGCGAGCGATGTTGCGAACTTCGCTCAGGATCAATCCCAGCGTGCATTCGGCCACCGCACGGGCGTTGCGGCCCGGCGTATTCAGCACGCTGATGCCGCGCCCCGTGGCAACGTCGACGGCCACGTTCTCCGTGCCGCCCCGCAACACGCCGATCACCTTCAACCCTGTCGCCGACTCGATGACCGCTCGGCCCAGCGGCGCAAACTGGACGCACACGATATCAAAGCGGTCCACATCCGCCGTCAACTCCGGTGGCAACGCAACCGCGTCCGGGCCGCCTTGTTCGATCGCCAGATTGGCCTGCTGCAAATCGACCAGCGTGGGATGCTCCCACGACCGAACCTCGACGGAAACGCCCAGGTCAGCCAAGGGCCCGAAGCCTTGTTGCATCAAGTTCGCGGGGATGTACGTGTCACTGATTGCCAAAAGCCTGATCATGATCTGCCTCGGGGGAAACCGACGTGAAGCCTCGCCTGCACGACCGCTGAACCTGAGCAACGAAACCGCGTGCAGTCGGCAGTTGTCGCTCGTTTGGACAAGATCGTATCCTTGCCGCCGGGGCGACGCAAGGACCATTGAACACGCCCCATGGAACACGCCCCATGGAACGTAGAGCCGACGGCGACGGGTGAAACCGGCTCGGACAGGCCGATGGACGCCGGGCGGCAAACGCCCGTTGTGAAACGCCTGTTGTGAAACGCCCGGCTGGCGTCAACGGCTCACCGATTCCAGCACGTTCGGATCACAGCGTCCAGCCTTGGCGGTACTCGCGTTTCACATACTGGTTCAGTTCCGGCAGGTTCGTGCATTTCATGGCGGCGCCGTCCCATTCGACGGGCCGATTCAGGCCGGCTCGCATGGCCAGATGCGCCACCAACAGCATTTCCAAGAACGGTCCGGCGAACGTGGCGAAGCCGGAAAAGGTCGGCCCGCCGCCAGCGTGGCAGGCGCGGAGGAAATCGCCCATGATCCCGCCGGACGGGCGCGGCAGCGTCGCTGGCGGCGGCGTGAATTCCTGGCGGCGCGAGGCCGGCAGCAGGACCGGGCCGCCGCCGTGCGAGCCGCAGCAGATCATGCCCTGGTCGCCCACGAAAACCGTGGCAGCGCCGCTCAGACGCTTGGCGAGTTCCGCGTCCAGCCGTTCGATTTCCGCAAACACCGGGGGATGGTGCGGCCGGGTCTGCGTCGGCTTGCCGTCGGGCCCGCGGTAGCTGCCGTCGGTGTTGGGCTTGCTGCCTTCGTGCCAGAATACGGTGATCGGCGGCAGTTCGCCCCGCTGCGGAAAGTCGTAGCGGACCGTGCTCCACCGCGGGAACCGGTCTTCGCTCACGTCGCCGACATCGAGCAGTTCGACCCGCTGGGGATAGCCCAGCTGGAGGGCAAAGCAGACGGCGTCCATGACATGGGTGCCCCAGCCGCCCAGCGAACCGGTGCCGAAGTCGCACCAGCCGTGCCAGGGCCGGTACACCGAGCTGTACGGACGCGATTTCGCCGGTCCCAGCCAGGCATCCCAGTCCAAGCCTTGAGGCAGCGGTTGCGGCTCGGGCGCGGGCATGCTGCCGCCGAAACGCGAAGCGAAAATGTGCCAGGCATGCACTTCGAGCAGCTTGCCGATCGCGCCGGCGGCAAGCCATTCGGCCAGCGTCTGATGCCCGCCGGTTCCCGAACCTTGGTTGCCCATCTGCGTGACGACCGAGGATTCCGCCGCCGCTTCGCCCAAAGCCCGCGCCTCGGCGATGTGATGCACCAGCGGCTTTTCGCAGAAGACATGCTTGCCCAGCTTGATCGCCATCATCGACGGGATGGCGTGCTGATGGTCGGGCGTGGCGATCAGCACCAAGTCGATCTCGCGATGAACTTTGTCGAACATCAAGCGATAGTCGCTGAACGTCTTGATTCGCGCCGGATCAAAGTCCTTGACTCCCGCCTTGTCGGCGTCGGCGGCGAGGCGTTGCAGGGCTCGATTCAAGTTGCCTGCATCGGGCTCGGCCAGAGCAACATAATTCAGATCGGGACCAAGCCCGCTCATGTGCAATCCCCGTCCTCCGCAGCCAATGGCCGCTACGTTCAGCTTGCGTCCCGGGGCCGCTGCTGACAGGAGTCTCGGAGCGGGAAACAAGTGGGCTGCGGCTACCGTTGACGCCAGGGACGTTGCGCCTTTGAGGATATCACGACGAGTCAGACGTTCGGTCATTGGGGGGCTCCATGATTGGGATACAGCGTTGGGATACTGCAGTATATCGAACACGCCCCCCTGGGCACAAGCGACGCGTGCTCTCGGGGCGTGCTCTCGGGGCGCGTGATTCGTGGTGCTGTCTCACGTTGCAAAACCGTGGCCCAAACGCTGCGGGATTTTGGGGCCGTGGGCGTGGTCATCCCGCCCCGCATCGAGCGAGCCGACAGACCCGCCCGTCTCTGAAAGTCGGCGCATGGTGCCACGCCGGAATTGCGTCTCCGTAACGCATTGCCTGGGCGGAAGATGGAAGATCTAACGGTAGAAGACGGGTATGACGAACGCCCGGTGTCGAGTATCTTGTTCCCTCTCGGTGATTTTGCACAAAGTTACCTCACAAATCTTGACGTGGCTCCCTCGGCGCGGGAAGCCCCGGGACGCGACCATGCCTCTTGTTACCCTTCGCGACTTGACGATCGGCTTTCGCGGCCCGCTGTTGCTGGACGGAATCCAGTGCCAGATCGAGCCTGGGCAGCGGATCGGACTGTTGGGACGCAACGGGGCCGGAAAATCGACCCTGTTGCGGATGCTGACGGGCGAAGTCGAGCCGGACGGGGGCGAGGTTGTGTTCGCGCCGGACAAAAAGCGGACCGGGGTACGGGCTCGTTCGGGACTGAACAGAAAGTCCTGCAGGTATCC
>Ga0351912_1015_pt1 | contig 9114 bp, 4 predicted proteins | sample TotcelHT113001M3_FD_206863 | JGI IMG/M metagenome (GOLD analysis project Ga0351912, IMG submission 206863) | Enriched cells from coal bed in the Powder River Basin, Montana, United States - Total cells T11 rep1 HSBNCT.T11.300.1.M3 ...
CCGGTCACTAACGACAAGCTGAAAAACATGCTCGCCGTGGCCCATCGCCACGCGACCGCAGCGGAATTCGGCTCGTTGGACGACCCGCAGGACGAAACTTGTCAAGTCGCGTGCGTCAACGACCTGCGCCTGCTTCACAAGATCTCGCTGCTCGATTTCGGCGGAGATGAGTTATCCTGCGAAACGGCCGAGAGCCAGGAGTTTTTGGAGCGATTCGTCGGTCTTTTTCAGAACCTGCGCACCCGGTTTGATTTGTCGGACCGGTCTCTCGGTCAGTATTATCGGCTGGCTCGGGCGCGGGCGTTGATCGACGGCGAACACGGCCGAAAACATCTGGTTCCGGACGACTGTAAGGTATTCTATTACTGCAGCAAGGACATCCAAGCGGCCAGCGAACTGCGGTCCATGGTGGATCATTTGTTGCGGTGATCGACAGCCGTCCCGGAGGACGGGGGAGAATCCAATGCTGAGGCAAGCACCCGCACCTTCCGGCCGCCTTTCCGCGGCGGAAACGATGCCCCCAGAATTGACTTTGGCAGCCGTCCAGGAGACCTTGCACCTGTGCGGGACGCACGTCCCAGCGGAGGATCGCGGGTTCTGGGAAGAAGCGGGTGAGTGGTATCGGCATTTCCGCAGCCTGCCGGCACCGCGATTTCCGCTGGCACTGCCCTACTTCCTCGACCTGGCCGCGCTGGTCGTCCACACGCATCCGCCTTTTCGGCACCCCCTCGACGGTGTATTGAAGGATTATGTCAACGTTCATTTGACCCCCTTGGCCGCCGATCCTGCCGTCCGGTTCGTACGTCGGCAACTGGGACGCGTTCGCCACGATCGCTCGCTGGCGGTCAAGGTGGTCCCCCGGGCCGTAGCGAGGTTCGTTCGGCAAGTCATGTTGAGCCTGACCAGGATCTGGGGAGACTCGGAGTGCGCGGGGCGGTGGTTGTCCGATCCGCTCGCGGTCCGTTCTTTCCTGCAGGAGAATACGGAACGTATTGCCCGGCATCCGGACCTCCGCGACTTGATCCCTCCGATGGAACGGTTTCTGATCGGCGCGGCCCGGGTGGCAGGCTCTCACGAGACGGCCAACGGCGAATTGATTGCGAAATGTCTGGGATCGCCCGAATTGACGGAGTACGAACGAACCCCGCACCCTGTGGTCCGCGCGGCGGGGCGCTGTACCGACGTGGTGGACAAGCCTGGAGAAGTGATCGACATCCGGAGGGTCTGCCGGACGTCCGAACTCCGAAAAATCGCTCAGGTTGTTCCCCAGGATTTCGCCTTGCTCGGTCTGGGGCCGGAGGGGCTCCGGCATTTCCTGCACAAGCTGACGCACGAGGGCGTCCTGATGTGGGAACGTCAGCATCCAACGGATCGGACAACGCGGCGGAGGATCCTGGTGTGCTTCGCGGCCGCGGCCGGCGCAACGGTGAATCACTTCCAATCGGCGTTCTACTTCAATTCGCGGATTGCCCCGCAGCGGACTGCGGCGGGAGCCATCCGCAGCGATTCCATCGATACGCACGCCCGGCAGTTGATTTTCGATCTGTGCCGGGACGTCGGTCTGTATCGCCGGTGTCCGGGCCTGGATCTTGATCTGTACGTGTACCTGGACGGCGATTGCGGCCGGCGGCGGCAAATCTGGGAGATTACCCGGGAGGAGTTGGAGGAATGCATTTACGGGGATCGGTACGAATCCATGATGGAAATGGAAGCCCGAACACCGGGCTACTTCTTCGAGCGGGAGGGGCTGAGAACCGAGACTGCGGACAGTCCCCAGCGGTATCTCGAACACCTTGCGAGGCAGAGCGGATATGACGGAATGGTCTTCGTGCTGTTCGGGCCTGGGGCCCACCTGTTCGATTTACTGCCCGGAAACGTGCGATATTACCGCCGTCACCAGGGAAGAAGTGATGTGATCAAGCTGGTTCGTTTGAGCCATTGGCCGGACCATGTGGAGGTGGCCTCGGCGCGAGGGTTTGGCGATCTCGGCCCGCGGCAGGATTTTCAGTTTATGAGCGACGTGAATCTGCGTTACTCCGTGCTGGAAGCCGTGTTTGGCTCGAAGCGGTGAACGGCGAGGCTTTGGCGGACTGGCCGAAGCACGAAGAGAACATGTACCTGGCGACTACAGGGGAGAAAGAAGATTGTGTCTTACGTTTCGCCTTGACGCGTTGACTACCGTCGGACAACTACTGGACTTTCTGCCGCAGATCATGGATCGGTATCGCTGGAGTCCCGAGGACGTATCGCTGCGGCATCTGCCTGCGGTCGATGCTTCACAGGCCGAGGCGGCAGCGCCGGGGTTCTATGTGTGCTTTCGCCGCAAGTTGCCCCCCGAACAGACGCAGTATCTTGCCCGAATCATCCACGCTCAGTTCGCCTGCGAGGCGATCGCGGTGCCGCCAGGCCTTTCGCTGTACCCCCTGCCTCGTTTCTTGGAGGAGTCTTTTCCGCTCGTTCCCAGTATCCCTTCCCGTGGCGGGTATCAAGATTTGCTGGTTGCGGTCTACGAAGAGGAGAGCTTTGCCCGGATCTATGAGAGTTTCCCCAAAAATCCTCAATATCATCAATCCCCGGAGATTTGGTTCTTGGAGGGGTTGCCGGGGGCCGAGGAAGGCGCGGCGGCGAACAGGCCCGTTTGTCTGTTCACGGTTCCCCGGGCGCCTGTCGACGAACGCCCGGCACAGTGGCTGCAGATGAGCAATCGGCGCCGTGCCGACGGTTCGGATCTGTTCAAGCTGTTCTGCAGATTGCCGGCCCGCCGCGGATCTGCAGATTACTACGTCGAATTTGGTTGGCGGCATCCCGTGTCCCATCTGCCCGAACTTCACGCGGCGGACGGGGCGCGCTGGATTCTCATCACGGCGGATCCGGCCTCCGGCGAAGAACAAACCGCGGCCCCGGGGTGGATCAACATTCAGCCCGCCGCTGTCGCGCTGGAGTTCACCGGCTCCGCCGCCTCGGTCTTCGACATCCGGCTTCCTCGGCATGTCGGGCATGTGACGCTGGCCCCGGGGCAACCTCGAAAATACACGCTCGAAGCCCGCCTGTGCCATCTGGCGGCCGAGCGGCGCAACGAGTTGGACAAACTCGAACAGCAGATCCAGGCGGCCAAGGAAAGACTGTTCCGGATGGAACGGCAGCGGAACGAGCTGTTAAGACGCAAACGCAGCCGGTTTCGCTTCCTGCTCCGGTTCAAGCAGGACGAAGATGACAGCAGCCTCTGTCCCCGCTTCCAGCGTTTTCTGACGGTCAGCGAACCGCAGTTGGAACGATTTCAATACGTCTATCAGGATGACGAGTTGGGGGCGTACCATGTGGTGCTGACCGAAGACGTCTGCCACTACGAGGAGTTGCATCTGTATCTAGCCGACGAAGTCTATTATCAGAAAGAGCATTGGCATGAATGGTCGTTCAACGTCTTCGTGATGGACCATTTCGCGCTGCAACCGGCTGTCGACGACCCACAGCTCAAAGAGATCTTCCGAAACGCCTTGAACGAGGCCTTCGGCGGGCCGGATATTTTGTTGGAGAATCGTTGCCTGGTGTTACGGCCGCGCGGTTACGACGCCACCCACCATACCCCGGAATTGCCGTTTGACGTTATTTCGATCGACGTCCCGCGGGATCATCCTCGTTCCTTGCTGGCCGCCTTCGAATTCTTGAACGTTCGCTTTGCCGCTCCGGAACGGAAGGCGCGACAAGCGGGCGTCGAACAGTTGAAGGCCGAACTGAACCAGCAAGCCGAGGTTCTGCGGGCAGAAATCGCGCAGCTCGAAACCGACTTGACCATCGAAGCGGAGGAGCGGCTTGCGAAGCTGCATGGTCAGTGGAACGAATTGTCGGACCAGATCGAGCACAACTACGATCTGGTGAGGGATTTGCAAGGCTATCATCAGGTTGTCGAAAACATGATCGGGCGGGCATCGCACTGCTGGAGCGAGTTCGTCGCGCAAGTTTTCGCCGTGACCGTTCGCGCCGTGGCCGAACGGCGGCAGGCTTGGGATCAGCTTCTGGCAAAGGCCGATCCGTGGGAACAGATCTTGGCCGGGTACGAGCCATCGCTCCGAACCATCCGTGAGGAGCTGTCCGGGCTCGGCGCGGAACTGGAGCTGCGCGTCCAGCAGGCCGAGGCGGGGCGGGAAAGCGTGCGGTGCGAATACGACAAGACCAAGGCGCGATTCGAGACGTTGAAACCGCCGGCCGATGCGGCTGCCGACGACGTAAGCAACATGCTCCGTGCTGCGGAACGGGATGCGGCCGAACTGGAAGAAACAAAGGCCGAGGTGCGGGAACATTGCAGCCGGGCCCAACAGTTGGTAGAGCGGGTCGTGGAGGGGGCGAAATGGCTGGCTACCCACGAACAGTGTTTTTCCGAGCTGCTCGCGGAAGCACGACGGAACGTGGAACAATCGCAAGAAAATCTCGGCGAATTGCAGCCGCTTGCCGCTCATGTCGGGCAGCTTGACGCCGAGTGGGAACGCTTACACAATCACGCGGAGGAGGTGTCCCGGCAGGCGGCGGACCTGCAGGAACAGGGAGCGGAGAGAATCCCGGAATATCAACGGCAGGTTGGTTCCCTGATCGCAACAGCGCGGCCGTTGTTGCGTCAGGTGGGGAAGAGAATCGCGGTGCTCGAGCCGAAGCGAAAGCGAGCGGCCGAGACGGTGGAATTGCTTGAGACCAAGTGCCGGGATCTTGAAGGTCTGGCCGCCGAGGCGAGCAAGCTTGCCAGCCGTCTCGCGGAGGCCGAGCAGGGAAAGGAAAAGCAGACCGCCGAACTGGAGGGCCTGGAGAAGAACTTCTGGTTCCAGCGGCGTCGTAAAGCCGGTGAACTGGAAGCCCGCCTGCGGGAATTGATGGATGATCTCCAGATCCTGACGGAGATGGAAAGCGAGTTGCAGGCGGTGGCGGACCTGCAGCAACGAACCGGGCCGCAGGCCCGGTTCGCGGCTGAATATGCCAAGTGCAGGGCCTTGACCGGCGAGGAGCACCGCAGTATCTGGGCTGGCGCGCGAAGCCGGGCACGGCCGACCACGGGGCCCGAGGGCGGAGACCGCAGGCCGCCGGGGAAGGTGTCGAGAATATGGAAAAAGCTTCGGGCGTGGTGGAGTTGATGAACGACAGCGCGTTTTCCAATTACGTCAGGGCATCGCAGCAGGTGTTAACCCGGCTCGAGACAGAACTGTCTCAGCAGGACCGGAAGTTGTGGCTGTCCGCAGAATTCGGGAAGCAGGCCGAACGCTTCTTGGAGAGCCTGAGCTGCGCTTTGGAAGGCGTCGTGCCGGCTCCGCCGCCAGGGGGCTTTCCCATCGACGTCACCTGGCCGGTCGCGGATTGGGAGTACCTCCCGGCACGCCGCAAGCGGGCGACGCGGCGCTGGCTGTTAATCTGGGATCTGATGCGCACGTTGGTCGGATGGGGGCGTGCAGACGCGTCTTTTCTCCGGACGGTCGTTTGGGTTTCACGCCCGCGAACGCTGACCGTTCAAGACCCGCGCGAGCCGGGCGGAGGCCCTGTCGAAGTGTGTCTGGACGTCGCTGCTCACCGGGTCATCGCTCCCCCGCGAGACCTTCCCGAGGGCCTGGATGAGATTCCATTGATGTGGGGTTATTCGCTCCCCGTTTCCGCCAGTTGGTTTCATCGCGTTCGCCAGGCCTGGAACCGGTTGCGGAACCGGGCCATCCCGGATGCGGAGTACGAGCCGGTTTTGGAGGAAACGACACGCACGATCACGGTTCTCCTGGACGCGATCCCTCTCGAAAACTGCACGCCTGCGCAACGGGCTTATTGGCACTTCCGCCGCGAAATTCGCGCGGACGCCGAATACATCACAGACTTTGTTTTAACATGGGACGCGCGGCTCCAGAGCCAAACCCGGGCAACGCAAGACCTGGCTGAGAAAGCGAGAAACCTGGCAGAGGAAGTGGCCGCCTTACCCTGTTTCGACGAAGCGCCCCGGCAACTCGCAGAATGCCGGAAAAGTATGCAGCAAGCATGCTCCGAAATCAGCGATTGCGAGCGCGAGTTGCGGAAGCTGCAGAGCAGCCTGGAGGAGGCGAAACAGCAGGCTCATGAGGTGCGGCCCGAGCTGTTTGGCGGACAGGGACGCGGGAGCGGTCAACCGGGATAATTCACATGATTGCGTCGATCGCCAAGCTGATGGTCTCGATTCGCTGGTGGTGGCATCCGCTGCTGCCGGTGCTGGGAGCGATGGTGCTTCTTGCGGGACTCGCCTGCGGCCTGGATGTTTGGCTCTGCACGTATGACTGGGTTGCCAGGTGGTACAACGCCTCTGCGCTCTGGCTGGTGGCCAGGTATCATGACTCGGAGTGGCAGGCGGCCTGTCTGTTGTTTTCGGTGCTGGTACTCCTGGACGGGCGACAGCGTTACCACGGCAACGCGCGGCGCGGCTTGGGTCGGCGGCTGATTGCCTGGGGTGCTCAGGCTGGTTTGTGTTTCACAGCCGGGTATTTTGCCGTGCTCTGGCCGTTGTCCCGGTTTTCCCTTTCGCTGAGCGTGCCGCCGCCGACTCTCGTGCTGTTGCTGGTGCTGTTGCTCAGTTGGGCTTGCCTGCTGAGGCCGGCCCGACGCTGCCCCACCTGGTTGGGAGGATGCGTGCGTGGAGCGGCGACCGCGGTCTTGGCGTCGTCGATCGTTCTGGCAACGGGACTGTTGTGGACGTGGCCAAGTACGCACCTGGTGCCTTGGCTTTGCCTGCTGCCGCTGGCATTTCTGATTTGGGTTTGGGTGCGTGGGAATTGGGTTTACTTGCTGTGGCGGCCGCCGATCGCATCGCCGGCCGAGGGGTGGACGGCGGTGGCCTGGACGACGGCCCTGTTTCTTTCGGCAGGCTACCTCCTGGCGATCTGGCCTTGGTCCCGGTTCTCGGCGTCGCTGCTGCCGGGGTGGTTGCTGCTGTGGCTTGTTCTGCGGGCCCTGTTGCCCCGGCTGTCCTGGTTGTCCGCAGGAGTGCGCCGTTCCATCCGGCAGTATTGGGAGCGTTCGGCCGGCGGGCATGGCTACTTGGACGCGATGCTTCGCTTGCGATCCCTTCAGCAGGGGCGAAATCTCGTGTGGCCGAAGCGGTTGGACAATTCGGCGGACCGCAAGCGTTGCGGGTGGGAAACGTTGCTCCAATGGTGCGAGGGCTTGCGGCTTGCGGCTTGCTTGGGCAGGCTGACGCCGAAGATTCCTGCTTCGTTGGCGGCAGACGACGTCCTGCTGGTATCCGAGTTGGAATACTTGGTCGAGTCGTCCTGGGATGCGGCCGAACGGGAACTCTACGACGCGCCCGACAGGGGCCAAGGGAGGCGGAGACCGGTTGACGCCGCGACTTGCCGACGGTTGCAGCAGACGTTCCGTCGATGGCAGTTCGTGGCGGAATCCCTGACGGAGTGTTACGTTTTCGATGCGTTTGCGGAGCCTCCGCCGGTGTTGGGAAGCGAAGGAATCGAGGAAGACCCCCAGCGCGCAAGATTGGTTTGGAGCGTATGCGCAGCAACCAACCTGCTCTCACGCCATTCCCGGCCGCTGATCTTGCCGACCCTGCGTGCCGAAGCACGTGCCGAAGCGGAGGATCTCCTGCCGCTGTTCTGGTGGAATGGCAGTCTCGGTGACACTTTCCGGCTTGCCGAGAGGATGCTGGAACGTGAGCTTCTGGCGCTGAATTGGTTGCTGGGCAGGTCTCTCGAGGCGGCTGATCGGGACGGCGGCCGCCCTGTCGCCGGATTGTGCGGCCGCTATTCAGGCCAGCGGAACTTGAAGCAGTTGGCCGCCTTGCGACTCGCGTTCGCGCATGCCGTTCGGCAGGGCCTGCAGTTGGGAAGCGGGCGAACCAGTGTTGTTCAGCAGGTGATCTCTGCGAACATGTGGGAGAAGTTGCGCGACGTGATAGAATCCGATGTTCGCCCGATGCTGTTCGAGTCGCCGGGCATTTCCGACGAACTCCGGGCATTCGCCGTGGCGACGCGATACCGGTACTTCGATGCATGTTGGCTCAACCCCGAACCCCAATATCGCCAACTGCGGGCCGAAGTTGACGCCTGTCAGAACCGCTGGTCCGAGGCGGACGAAGTCTTGATGAGGCTTGACCAATGGTACGCCGGTCAAACGCATCTTCAGGAGTCGTGGTGGTTCGATCGGCCGCTGGACCAGCGGCGGCGTTCCTGTCATACAGCGATCGAGTACTTCCACCGGTCGCGGCATTGTTGCGCCGGGACGGTAAGAGAGTTGCTCGATCCGGACCAGCGCGATACCGTGGCGGGGTTGTCGGACGAAACTCCCTCCGAACCGTCACCGCTGCTCGAGCCGGCGTACACCGCGGACCAACTGCACGGTTCGTGGCAACATCCGTTGGGAAGGAGCCGCGAGCCCAACATCTTTGTCCGCGCTCGACTGGCTTGGCTCTGGCTCGCCCTGAGCATCACCGCCGCCGTCGCCGTTCATTGGACGGCAGCCGGCCCCGTCGCCCTCGCACCCGATCTTCGTTTGGGTGGGCGTCATATGCATGAGGAAATCAGCGCGATTACGCCGGGATTGGAGACCGACGAGCCCTCGGTGTGGATCGCCACGGCAGGAGGTGGCGTGCATGTCAAGGGCGGCGGCAGCAATCATCACTGGAGCCAATGGACCGCCGAGAACACGGGCCGCGCGGGAAGCCCCGGTTTGCCCTCCGACCACGTGTTGAGCGTGGATCTGGATCCGCTACGGCCATTGGCAGCCTACCTCTGCCAGCGCGGCGGGCGACGGGTCATCGGGGTCAGCGACTACCCAACCGCGGCTCCCGGCATCCGGCCCTGGACGTATCCGCGGGCCTGGGCGACGTTTCTGGGGGATTCTCGATTCGCCGACGTCGGCGACGGTGATCTGACCGTGGTGCTTCAGCCTCGAGGTTGCCCCTTGATGCTCGTGGGATCGCAGGACGCCGGGCTCGGCCGTTATCACGTGGCCGAACGACGCTGGCTGGATCGCGTCAATCTGGCCTCGGGCGAACGCCACGTGACCATCAATCGAGCCAACGGCTTCCTCAAACCCGGGCAGCGGACCATCTCCAGCGTGGATGCGATCGAGACGGACGAGGGCTGGGTTGCCACTCCGAGTCATGATACCTGG
>Ga0351912_1323_pt1 | contig 9066 bp, 2 predicted proteins | sample TotcelHT113001M3_FD_206863 | JGI IMG/M metagenome (GOLD analysis project Ga0351912, IMG submission 206863) | Enriched cells from coal bed in the Powder River Basin, Montana, United States - Total cells T11 rep1 HSBNCT.T11.300.1.M3 ...
AGAGAAGCATATCGAGAAGATGGAAAGAACAAGAACCGGACTATTGCTAACCTTACCCATTGTGATCCGAAAGAGGTGGAAGCACTCAAGGTAGCATTAAAATATAAGCATGATCTTACAGAACTTACTTCTTTAAAGGAAGTTGAATTACGACAGGGACTGAGTATCGGGGCAGTATGGCTTATTGCCAGAATTGCTAAAGAAACAGGCATTGAAAAAGCGCTGGGAACAGATCGTCAGGGAAAACTTGCCCTCTGGCAAATCTGTGCGAGGATAATTGATCAGGGTTCCCGCCTATCAGCAGTGAGACTCGCGGGCGCCCATGCCGCCTGTGATATCCTGGGATTAATAGAATCCTTCAATGAAGACCATCTGTATGAAAACCTTGCATGGCTATCCGATCACCAGAGGGCTATTGAGGATCGTCTTTTCCATACACGGACAAAACCTGAACTCTTCCTGTATGATGTTACAAGCAGCTATCTGGAGGGAGATCATAACGTATTTGCCGAATGGGGCTATAACAGAGATAAGAAGTCGGGGAAGAAACAGATCGTGGCAGGTCTTCTTTGCGATGAAGGCGGAGAACCGGTATCTGTTGAACTGTTCAAGGGTAACACCCGTGATCCGTCTACTTTTGAAAACCAGGTGAAAAAAACAGTTGAACGCTTCGGGTGCAACCGGGTTACCTTTGTTGGCGACCGGGGGATGGTAAAGGGCGGACAGATTGAAATACTGAAAGAAACAGGGTTCCATTATATTACCGCCATTACAAAGCCTGAAATAGAAACCCTGCTAAAGAATGGCATTATTCAGATGGAACTGTTTGAAGATATCCTCTGTGAGGTGGTACAAGATGAAACCCGTTATATCCTCAGACGTAATCCGGAAAGAGCACATGAGATGGGAAAGATTCGTACCGGAAAAAAAGAAGCTGTATTAAAGCTGCTTGATGAAAAAAACATTTATCTTGCAAATCATCCGGGGGCGCACATTGATGTGGCAATACGGGATGTTGAGGATAAGATAAATCGTCTCAAAACACAGAAGTGGCTTACCGTATCAGTTGCCGGAAGGACCCTTTCCCTTAATATAGATAATGGAGCACTGAATGAGGAAGCAAAGTTTGATGGCTGTTACGTGATTAAAAGCGATCTGCCCGATATCGATAAAGCTGTTATCCATGGCCGGTATAAAGACCTTACCATGGTGGAGAATGCCTTCCGTACCTCTAAAACAGACTTTCTTGAACTCAGACCGTGGAATGTACGGACAGAAGAGAGCACAAGAGGTCATGCCCTGGTGGTCATGCTCGCATATATAATTATCAGATATCTGAAGAAGGCATGGGCATCTCTTGATGTAACCGTAGAGGAAGGTATCCATTCCCTATCTTCTCTCACCTCTGTTGAAATGGCTATAGAAGGGAAGGGATCGTCACATCATATCCCGGTTCCTCAAGGAATAAATACACAATTGTTGAAAGCAGCAGGGGTTACCTTGCCAAAGGCTCTCCCTCACCTCGGAGTAGCTGTAGTCAGTAGAAAGAAACTGCAAGATCGAAGAAAACCAAAGAAATAACAAAAGGTTATCCTGCGAAAAGAGATAGCGTAGAGATGGAACATCCGTTCCAATAGAATAAATATCGTTGTCGTACTGCCCCCGGCAAACATGCTTATTAAGCCCCTGCAGCCTCATTTGCCAGCCTTAAGGAGGAACAACGGGTTCACAGATTGAATGAAATCCGGGTTGCAGGCATCCGCCGAAGGCGGGTGCGGTAATCGAGCGCATGACCCACCCACATGGTGGGTGCCCCGGCAGGGAGCAAAATAGTGTTCCGGCCACACCACTGGTTTTTTCACAAGTTCTATTTCGCAATGAGTACAATTTGCATTTAAACAATCAACAGAACTTCATTAAATCTAATGAGTTGCTTAAGTTATCAACAAAATTTGTGAAAAACTTGTTTATAAGTTGTAGAAGTCCGATTGTAACATATTGATATGTTGAACATAATAACTAAATTGATTACTCATTAGGCAAACGAAAAACCTAATAGATACAGCGTTAATCAAAAAAACAAAGCATCCTGAGGCATGATTTACCATATTGTGATCCTGATAAAATTATAAATATTATCAGAGTGTTACAATGGTCGGATTTATGTCGTCTGTAGCTTCTTCAATTTAATAGCTTTTTTGCATCAAATTTATTTGATCAAGGGTAAGGGTTCTATTTTTAAAAAAATGTGGATAATATTTTAACATGGTTAAGAGGATGATGGACATAGCAAAAAATAAAAGGTATAATCTTTGCCTGTGTCCATATTTTCGACACGTCGTAGACAGTCTTAAAAATACAAAAACGCAATAATGCCGGTCATGTGATTGGCGAAGAGGTTAGAGGATATGTTAGAAGAAAAAATGGAAATAAGTCCTGAAAACGAGGGGGATACAGTTGAGAATGTTGAAGAGGAAGAAAGCTTTGCCTTGCTGTTCGAAAAAAACAGCAGGCTTCCCGGACGCCTTGAGCCCGGCCAAAAGGTTATTTCCAAGGTAGTCAGCATTTCAGGAGATTTTGTCTATGTTGATATGGATGGGAAAAGTGAAGGTGCGATAGACCTGAAGGAATTCAAGGATGAAAAAGGGGATTATTCAATCGGGATAGGCGATGAGATTGAGGCTTTTTTTGCATCTTTTCAGAATGGTGTGAAAAGACTTACAACTATGAAACATGGTCTTTCTATTCTCAGCCTCAGTGGTATCCGGGACGCTTATAACGCTAATCTGCCTGTAAGCGGAAAGGTGTCAGGTGAACTGAAAGGAGGTTTTGAAGTATATGTCGGCGGCAAAGTGCGGTGTTTCTGTCCTTTCTCTCAAATTGATCTGAAGGGAAATCATGAAAAAGAAGCATATCTTGGCCAGGTTTTTTCTTTTAAAGTTGTTGAGTATGAAGAAGATGGCCGTAATATTATACTTTCAAGAAGGGCCCTTTTGGAAGAAGAGCGGGAGATTGAACGTGACAGGATTAAACAGACACTTGAAGTGGGGATGGAGGTCACCGGAACGATACGCTCTATTCAAAAATTCGGTGCTTTTATCGACCTTGGCGGTATTGACGGACTCATTCCGCTGAGTGAGATTGGATGGGGCAGAACCGGGAACGCAGAAGATGTACTGTCTGTCGGCCAGGAAGTTGCAGTGAAGATTATTGCTATTGACTGGGGAAAAAACAGACTTACCTTAAGTCTCAAGGCGACTCAATCAGACCCTTTTTTAAGTGCAGCAGAGAAATATCCTGTTGACAGCCTGGTGCACGGGACCATTGTGCGACTTACGCCATTCGGTGCTTTTGTGAATCTTGAACCGGGAGTGGACGGATTAATTCATATCTCGAGGCTTGGTGCAGGGAGACGGATTAAACATCCCAAGGAGGTTGTTGAAGAAGGTCAGGTTGTGGATGCTTATGTACATGAAGTTGACCCAAAAAACAAGAGAATATCTCTTTCCATGGAGTCAAGGCAGAAACATGAGAATACTGTCCTGCCTCAGGCCGGCGATATACTTGACGGTGTTGTTGAAAAAGCGCTGCCGTCCGGCATGATCTTAAGGCTGAATGACGGAATGACAGGTTTTATACCTAACTCGGAGATGGGCACCCCCCGCGGCACCAATCATAACAGGATGTTTCCTGTCGGAACGGGCATGCAGGTTATTGTGAAGGAAGTCGATAGTGCACGCAACAGAATAACGCTGAGTCGAAGCGGTGTGTCTGAGAAATTAGAGCAGGAAGAACTTAGCCAATATATGAATAAAGTAGTGAAAGATGAAAAAACCGACAGCAGGTTAGGCAGCCTTGGAGAACTCCTTAAGGCTGCAATGGAAAAGAACAAAAAAGCAGGATAATCCCTGATGATTCATAACATGCTGTTAATATAGCGAGTGAATGACCCCGCCTGCAAAGCGGGGTTTTTTATTAATAAATTAGTTAAAAATGCTGCAAAATAATAATAACATGGCGAAAGTCAGGCAAAATATTATATTATAAAAATCTGATCTTTTTTATTTTACTGATTGCGGCGGAACGATGATGAACGCTAGAAATTATGGGATTGCCTTCCCGCCTATAAGCATAAAGTTAAAGCTTTTAATTTTCCTTATTCCTTCGATACTGATATTGTTTGGAATATCAATGATTTCCGATATTAAAATAACTCAAAAAACGATTCTCGAGCATATGGGACAGGAAGTATATTATTCCGGGCTTTCTATGGCAAACGAAGTAGAAATATTTATGCAGTCTTCGCAAAAGATTGCCTTGGATATGGCGAATACGATTGAAATAGCTTCTCAACCGAATAACAATTTCATAAAAAAGTTGCTGAAAATTAACGTTGAAAAAAATTCTGATATTTACGGGTCAACCATATCATTATCTCCGGGAGCTACCAGGCTTGGATTTTATGCTCCTTACTATTATCGAAAAGGAAAGAATATCATATATAAGTCATTGGCTTCTTCATATGACTACACACAATGGGATTGGTTCAGAATACCTATGGAAACAGGAAAGCCTTTATGGGGAGAACCCTATTATGACGAAGGCGGCGGAGACGACTTTATGGTTACATATTCTGCGCCGATTTTCAGGGACGGCTATCATATCGGCGTAGCAACAGTGGATATAAGCCTTGACAATCTGATGCATAAAGTACAATCGATGAGGGTTGACAACAAGGGATATGCTTTACTTGTAAGCAAGGAAGGCCATATCATTTCCCATCCTGACAAAAGGCTTTTACTAAAGAAAATATTGCCTGAAGATATGGAAGGTTTTCAGAAAAGGTTTGTCAAAGAGCTGCCTGAACTTATGATTTTCTCTGAACTGATGACTTCAGCAGGTATCCAATCCAGGGCAATGAAAGATCCTTTTACCGGCAAGGAGTCCTGGGTTATTGTCATGCCCATAAAATCTGCAGGATGGACGCTGGGAATTGTTTATCCATATAATGAAATTATGCGAAAATTTAATAACATACAGTATTTATTGGGGATATTATTCTTGATAATCGCAGCGCTTATGGTTGTTATGATGTTATGGATATCTTCAACAATTACTTCTCCTGTTTTAACCCTTGTAAAACAGACAGAGCGTTATGCAGGAGGAGATTTTAAAGACCGATTGGATGAAACCAAAGGCTCTAAAGAAATACAAAAACTCTCAAACGCCTTCAATGTTATGGGAGTAGCAATAGAACAGAAAATCAAGGAATTACGGGAAACACAGAGAGAAATTGTTTTTCACCTTGCCCTGGCTGCCGAATATCGCGACAACGATACCGGCATGCATATAAAACGCATGAGCCATTATTGCGCTGTATTAGGAAAGGCGTACGGACTGGACGATGAGGAATGTGATTTGCTGCTCCATGCAAGTTCAATGCATGATATCGGCAAAATAGGCATTGCCGATGCTGTTCTCCTGAAGAAGGGGAAACTTGAATCTGATGAGTGGAAAATGATGCAAACTCACGTTCAAATCGGCGAAGATATTCTTTCAGGCGGAAACTCAAGATTAATCCAGATGGCGCAGCTTATTGCTTCGACACATCATGAACACTGGGATGGATCGGGCTATCCAAGGGGCATTAAAGGGGAAGAAATACCGATAGTGGGCAGGATTGCCTGTATTTGTGATGTTTTTGACAGCCTTACATCAGAACGTCCTTATAAGAAGGTATGGACAGTTGAAGAAGCATTAAACGAAATCAAGGCAAATAACGGTAAAATGTTTGACCCTTATCTGGTTGAATTGTTTATGCGCATATTGCCGGACATACTTGACATTAAGAACAAATTTGCCGGATAACTGCAAACCGTGATAAATATTTTCCGCTAAAGGAACATTATGCATATAGTTTCGATATGTTAACGATGCTGTTTATTACTGTTCTAAAACGAACAACATAGGAAATGACAATTATGAAACAATTTGGAGGGTGAGATGATATTTAACAAGTCATTACAGTCAAAGCTGGCAATGATTTTTGTAATTCTGGCGACTTTGTCTGGGATTCTGCCGGCCTCTGTGCCATGTTTATCGCAGGACAGCGGCGGTGTCGATTATGCGTGGCTGGCCAGGGAAATGCGTGCCCTCGGGTCTGATCCTACTCCTGTCCAGGTGCAACAATTTCTCTCGACGCTTGAGCAGTCTTCGGGAGGCGAACCCGCCATAAAAGTGCTGAAAGATTTTAAAACAGCTACAGAGAAATCTTCCGTGGGAAAGGAAAAATGGAATGAATTCGCGCCGTCGGAACAGGGCATTATGTCGGTCATTCGCGATACTTTGCTCTCCTCTGTTTCGGAAAACCTTAAATTAAGGGCCAAAAAGGGATTGCTGGGCAGCGCTGTTGCCGTGGGTTACAGCGGTAAGTGGACGATTAAAACAAAAGAAGAGCTCACTTTTGACAGCGATTTTGATGCAACCCTTTTTGCGGAAATGATGGGGGAAAGCAATCCCTTTAAATCGGAAAATATACTTGCCGAGATTAACCGCGATGTATCCAGGAAGCTTGGGGTTTCAAAGGCTGAAAACCTGAGCATTGTCCTGACAGGATCGGGCTTTGAAGCTGTTGCCGACGTGTATGTCAGTTCAGGGGGTAAGAAATGGGCTGTCAGGGAATCGATGAACAGGCTGTATATGATAGAGCCAGACGGGTCGATAAGGGATATTTCCCACGTTCCTGAAGCACTCTTTGCCACCATGAACGAGCGTCTGCTTGCCAGATATTATCCTCAACTGGCGGACCCTACAACGGGAAAATTGCGTCAAGGACTCTCACGTGAAGAGATTCAGCGTGTTATAGCTGCTGCCGGGGATAAAATCCCGGGGACATACAAAATCTTCAAGGAAGGTGCGACTTTTAACAGACAGGATGCTGCCACTGCTGCGCTTGATATGATATTTCACACCTCGGAAGTGTCTGATGCCACCACCCCGCAGGAAGCCTTTGCAAAGATTGCAAAACAGGCTGCCAGAAGCAGCGAAGTGTTCATTGAAGGCATGCGGACAGCGCCGATCTGGAATAACGACAAGTTCCTGACCGCTGAAGACAGGGCGCTAATGAAGGCATTGGCTGATTATGAAAAGGGCAAGATAAAACTGTCGGCCCTTAAACGTTCCTTTGCCATAGCCAGGGCAAAACTTCCCGACAACCCGGAGGCGTGGACCAGGGGGCAGGCAGAGGAATTGCAAGGTATCCTTAACAGTATTGAAGCTGCAGCAGTTGAACTAAGAGCGAAGGCTGCTCCCGTTGAAACCATGATGGATATAAATGACAAGTCCCAGAGCAAATTCAGGGACAAGATGATTGAGCTTATGAAGAAGCAGGCCGTTGCCGCCCACTTCTATCATATTCAGGAAATCATCAACGCCCCGCCTGAACGGAGATCGGCAGTCCTCATGGACTTTTATAAAGAGCTTAAAAACATCAGCGACCATTACGGCGACAAAGGCATAAGCGGAGAAGTCATGGACTGGGTCAATCAGTCCATCCTTGAGGTTGAAATCATGAATGAAATGGCCTCCAAGTATCCCAAGGCATATGAAGCCCTTATAAAGCTTCTGAAATCGAGGCCTGAGGCAAGAAAAAGGGTTGTCGATCTTCTGAAAGAAACGGATATGGGCAGAAACGTGCTGGAGCGCACCGGTAAACTGCTCGAGGCAGCGGAAAAGACGCCTTTACTGGGAGAGCCTGAGCCCGGGGCATGGAATTCCATGTCAAACTTCATACGGGAATATGTGGATGCCCACAGTTGGCGGACACAGGGTCCAAAATTTATTATCGCCTGGGCCGGCGATCTGGCCCTGACGGCTTCCATGGTAGATCTTGCAATGAATGCCAAGGACAACAAAGAAGTGGCTGTGGGGGTTGTGCATTCCATTGTGACATTCTGGCCCCCTGCAATGATTATAGGGGCTTTTGGGCAGGCCTATGCCATGCCGCAGGGCATCGACAAGATAAAGGCCTACGAGAAAGCCCTCCTCATGCTTTTTGTTCCGGAGGTTATGCTCCCGGATATGGTAGGCGCCATCGGAAACACCATTGCAAATATAGCTGCTACACTCTCTTTTGACAATCAGTTGGATGCGCTGTATTTTCTTTCGACGCCGGATGGATTTGACAAAGACGGCAGGCTTTTGAGAATCGGCGATACGCCGCAATGGTCTGCCGATGTTGTAAAACAAGAGTTCCCCGCAAAGATGCCGCCCTTCCCGAAGCTGAATATCGATGTGGATGAAGATCCGCGCAGCAACAACATGAACGATTTCTATTACTGGCTCTTTGTCCAGGAAGGGGGGAGCAAGGAACTGCAGGATATGATTGCCCGTGCCGCCCTAAAGGCCAAAGGGTTTTTAGGTGAAGAAGCAGGGGGCGTCAATGTTTTTATGAAGCTTACCGTCAGAAGAGTTGTGCGCGAAACAATCATCAATGGAAATGTGGGCATCTTTAAAGAAGACGGGCCCCTTACTACCGCGGCCGCCAATATCCGAAAATATGACCAGGCAATTGTAGATTTTGCCAATGCCTTTTCCTTCAGCTTGCCCGAAGAGGGCAAATGGGCGGAGAGGACAGGTGTTAAACCCGTAGATTTCGGTACCTTTGAAAACATAACAATACCGGATTGGGCTTCGAAACTGGATAAGTCACAGGTTCGGGCCCTTGCTCATATGTACTGGAACCGAGAAAAATGGCGCATAAAGGCAAAAGAGGCCTTTCTTGACACGGTAGTGAGAACTCTGGAAATCAGAGAGAGGGCAGAGAGGGAAATCAAAGACAAGAAATACAAACCCATGCTTGAAGAACTCCAGAAGCTTTTCAAGGACCTGCAGATTTCCGATGCCGGCAATGCTGCCTTTGAGACCGCAAGCGGCTATAATATTCTGGCAAAGACCTGGTCTGCGATTTTCAAAGCAGATGCCACGCATGACAAACAATTAAAGATGCAAAAGGCTATCGATGCATTTCTGGACGCGTATCGCAATGTTGTAAAAATAAGAAAGGCT
>Ga0351912_1152_pt1 | contig 8847 bp, 6 predicted proteins | sample TotcelHT113001M3_FD_206863 | JGI IMG/M metagenome (GOLD analysis project Ga0351912, IMG submission 206863) | Enriched cells from coal bed in the Powder River Basin, Montana, United States - Total cells T11 rep1 HSBNCT.T11.300.1.M3 ...
AGTACATCGACCGGCGGGCCAAAGTCAAGGGCGTGAAAGGGGGGACGTTGTCTCCGGCGACGATCAACCAGGAGATCATCCACCTGCGGACCGCCTGGAACTGGAACATCAACATGCGTCTGGTCCCCGGCAGGTTCCCGGCCACCGGCCTGACCGTCTCCAACTCTTTCACCGCCGCTAAGGCCACCTTGGCCTTGAACCCGACGCTATGCAGATTCAACTTGTTGACTATTATCATCTCCCAGTAAATGAGGATTCACCTTTGCCCTATTTTCTGGTCCAGTTTCCGCGGGCCAGCGTAGACATCTACAAACGGAACTCCCCTGGCAGGACTGTGTAGCGTCCATCGAGTTGAGCCACGCGGCCAAAAAATGCTGAGCCGCATCCGACCACTGACCAAACCCCCATCCCCACTGACTACTGCCCCATGACCACCGACCACCGACCATTCTACCTGCCCTTCCTCCTGCTGGCCTTGCTGCTGATCACGAGTCTACCGTTGTTCCTGTGCATGCCGCCGATCGACGACGGAGTCCTGTTTGACCTGCACACGCGAGAGATCTTGAAGGGCGAGGTGCCCTATCGCGGCGTGTTGGAGACCAATCCGCCGGCCATGCTGTGGATACTGGCGGGCACGCGGTGGTTGTTGGGCGATTCGTCGATCGCCCTGCGTGCAGTCGACCTGGCCATCTTTACCGCGATCGTGCTGTTGGCCTTGGCTGTGCTGAAACAGTCCGGCATTTCCAGACGGGAACGAGCCTGGTCGGCCGTCGTTTGTTACTTCTATTATTTCTCGCTGTCCGAGTGGTGTCACTGCCAGCGGGACATGTGGCTGCTGGCACCGTCGCTGGCTTTGGTGTGGCTGCGAGGCCGCCAGATTCAGCGGTTGAATTCCGGCTCGTCGTCGCGCGGGTTGCTGGTGGGGCACGCGATGGTCGAGGGCCTGGTGCTGGGCGCCGGGATGTGGCTCAAGCCGATGCTGCTGGTTCCGGCGGGCGTTACTTGGCTGGTGGGGGTTTTTGGGACGCGTTCCTGGCGAAGCGTGGGGCTGGATTTCTTGGGTGCGGTGCTGGGCGTAGCGATGGCCGGCGCCGGTGGCGTGATCTGGCTGGTTGCCACGGGCGCTTGGCCGTATTTCTTGGAGACGTATCTGTCGTGGAACCCGCATTATGTGGCGGCCGGCAGACAGCACTGGACCCTGGCGCGGTTTCTGGGGACGGTCGTCCGGCTGTTCCCCTGGTATCTGCTTCACGTTCCCGCCGCCGCATTGGCGGTGGTTGCGGTCGGCAAGACGCCAGTGCGAGGCCGCGGAGCAGAGCCGCACAGCGAACCCGCAGGCCAACTCGGCGAGCTGCCCGTTGCCCTGCTCGCCGGATTCTACGTCGGGTGGCTCATTCAGGCGTTTCTGTTGCAGCATCTGTTCGATTACGTCCAGGCGCCGGGCGTCCTGTTGGCGTTGCTGATCTGCCTGGCCGTGGTGTGGCGAAAGGGTACTGCCCGGCGAGTCCTCGCGGCGTTGTTGATCGTACTGGTGTTCGTGGCCGTGGCCTGTTCGCCGGCCTTCCGCGGATCCCGGCTGGCGTGCTGGTGGCCGTGCCTGCGTGACGGCAGCACGCCGGAGATCCGCGATCGGCTCAAGCTGCTGTCGTTGCCGGACTGGCAGGACTTGGATCGTGTCGCCGATTACTTGCGCGAGCAACAAGTTGCAGACAGCGAGCTATTGTGTTTTACCAACAGCACCATCCACTTGTACTGGGAATTGGGGATTCGGCCGGCGACCCGGTACGTGTATTTGGAGAACAATCTGGTGTTCTTTTCCGAGCGAACGGAGCAGTTGGCGTCGGAGATTGCGGCGGCTGGCCCCCGCTACGTTGTGTCCGACCTGATGGCGGCGGGCGTTCCGCGCGAATCGCTGGATTCCATCCGGCAGGGAGCCCGCCTGCGGCCGGCAGCCGGCGACGAACGTGGGCCAATCCTGCCGTGGTCGCACCCGATTGTATTTCGGGCGGGACGGTACGCCGTCCACCGTGTTCAGGGACCGACCGGCTGGCCGACCTTGACGGTGGTTGAATGATCTCGCCCTCGCCAGCTGGCCGAAACGAACTTTGCCAGCGGCGCCGCAGGCGGCCGTGATGTCAAACGTCTTCGCGAGCTTGGGCCTCGTCCGCTGACGTTTCGTCTGGCGTGAGGGCGACAGACTCCGAGTCGCGGCGGCGCAACACGGCTTCGCGGAGCAGGAACTCGATCTGGCCGTTCACGCTGCGGAACTCCTGCTGCGCCCAGGCCTCCAGTTCCTCGTACAGGGCTGGAGCGATGCGTAACGGAAACGACTTGCGCGATTTCATACCGATCCGCTCATGTGTAAAGCGTGCCTGCGTTGATGACGGGGATGGCAAAGCCTCCCGGTGTCCCTGCGAAGTCAGCGCGGCAGCTGTTCGTCAGACCACAGACGAAATCGGCTGGTCGTCATTGTGTAAAGCACTGTTTGCCAAGGCGTTAACCCGCCTTGGCATACGTCACGCCAGCCAAAATGGCGGCTGCCACTGCCACGGAGATATATCATAGTGATATCATTGCGATATTAGACCGTCAATCTTGGCAAGAATTTTCGCCTACTTTCTCATCCGGCCTTGGGCGGATAGGATGGGGGCATGAGTGAACAGTCCCCCGAATTCCGCGGTTTGCACGTCGCCGCTTTTGAAAGTCGGCGAGCCGACGAGATGGCCCGCATGATCGAAAAGCATGGCGGTGTACCCCATGTCAGCCCGTCCCTGCGCGAAACGCCGCTGGAGGACCAGCGTTCGGCGATCGACTTTGCGCATCGCCTGATCACCGGCGAGGTCGATATCGCCGTGTTTCTGACCGGTGGCGGATTTCGAGAACTGTTGGCGATCGTGCAACGCCACGTGGACCGGCAGCGTTATCTGGATGCCTTGTCGGACATCATCACGATCGCACGAGGGCCAAAGCCGGCGGCGGCGATGAAGGAAGTCGGCCTGACACCGACCTTTCGCGTGCCGGAACCGAACACGTGGCGGCAGGTGTTGCAGACGATCGACGAGTCGGTGCCGGTCGCCAACCAGGTCGTCGCGCTGCAGGAGTACGGCAAGACGAACCCCAGCTTGATCGCCGGCTTGGAAGCCCGCGGTGCGAGCGTGCTTCGCGTCCAGGTCTACCGCTGGGACTTGCCCGAAGACATGGGGCCGCTGACGCAGAACGTCCGCGACCTGGCCGACGGCCGTCTGGACGTGCTGTTGTTCACCTCGGCACACCAGGTCGTCAACCTGCTGCGGGTGGCGGCCGATCTGGGACTGGCCGCCCGCGTCCGGCAGCGGCTGGCCGAAACGGTCGTGGCTTCGGTCGGGCCGACCACCAGCGAGGCGCTGCGCGACCATGATCTGCCGGTGGATATCCAGCCCGAGCACCCCAAGCTGGGATCCTTGGTCATGGCGGCTGCCGCCAACTGTCATCGCTTCCTGGCGAGCAAACAGCGGATTTCCGCCGTTCTGTCCGCATCGCTGCCGCCCCCGCCCGATCCGCAAGCCCCGTGGTACGACAGCTCGTTCCTGCGAGCGTGCCGTCGCGAGCCGGTCGAGTACACGCCGGTGTGGCTGATGCGTCAGGCGGGACGTTACATGGCCGAGTACCGCGAGGTGCGAGCCAAGACCAGTTTCCTGCAGCTGTGCAAGAGCCCGTCGTTGTGCAGCGAAGTCATGTGTACCGCCGTGGCTCGATTGGGCGTCGATGCCGCGATTATCTTCTCTGATCTGTTGCCGATCCTCGAGCCGATGGGCGTGGACCTGGAATTCGCTCAAGGCGAGGGGCCGGTGATCCACAATCCGGTTCGCGAAGCGGCGGACGTAGATCGGGTGCGCGAGTTGGAGAGTGTCGACGCGCTGGATTTCGTGATGGAAACCGTCCGCCAGACACGCCGCGATTTGCCGGCTCAGATCCCTTTGATTGGCTTTGCCGGCGCGCCGTTCACGCTGGCCAGCTATGCGATCGAAGGCGGATCGAGCCGCAATTACCTGCACACCAAGACGCTGATGTACCGCGACGGCGGCGCGTGGCGCGAATTGATGCAGCGACTGGCCCGCGCCATCACCCGCTATCTGAACGCCCAGATTGCCGCCGGGGCGCAATGCGTTCAGCTGTTCGACTCGTGGGCCGGCTGCCTGGGGCCGGATGATTATCGCAGCTACGTGCTGCCCTATGTCCAGCAGATCATCGCCGGGATCACGCCGGGCGTGCCGGTGATCAATTTCGCCACCGGCAACCCGGCCCTGGTCCCGCTGCTGGCCGAGGGCGGCAGCAGCGTGGTCGGCGTCGACTGGCGGTTGCGGCTGGACGAAGCCTGGCGGATCATCGGTCCTGATCGAGCCATCCAGGGCAACCTCGATCCCACGATCCTGCTGGCCGGCCCCGCCGAGATCCGGCGGCGCGTCCAGGAGATCTTGGATCAAGCCGCCCATCGGCCGGGACACATTTTCAATCTAGGCCATGGGATCCTGCAACAGACCCCGGTCGAGAATGCCATCGCATTGGTGGACGCGGTTCACGAATTATCGAGGCGCTAATCTCATGCTCAGTCGCGTGCAGAACTTTACGGACGACGGCCGCCAGATGGTGCTGTGGCAAGAGTTGGGCGAAGGCGCGCCGACGCTGGTCGCGTTGGCTCGACTGTGCAGCGAGGCGATGGTCGCCAGCCGTTGCCAGCACGGCACGCCGCGAACCGGCGATGCGACCCGTGGCAACTCAGCGTCTCCCCAGTTCCAGGCCGACCAAGTGGAAACTCCCAAGACCCCGCTGGAATCCCTGGATGAAGAAGCCCGCGCGATCCTGTACTTGGCCCGCCACCGCGGAACGATCGAGGTCAAGGCGGTGAACCATGCCTTCGAATCCTCGGAGCGTTTCTTGACCGTCTGCGTCGAACTCGATCTGGAACGGACGTTCATTCTCAAGCGGCGTGACGATCCGGAACTGACCGTCCGCTTCCTGGACGGCTTCCGCCAGCTGTGCATCGCCGGACTGGTCATGCACCACATCTTTCGTGATTTTTCTCTGACCCGCCGCGGCTTTGAAGTCGCGCGCACCATCCAGCGCGACCAGGTGCCGATCTTGCGGACGTTGGCCGAAGAACAGGTGATCGGCGATTTCTGACGAAGGGATGCCGACGGAGATACGGCACCCCGTGGCACAACCCGCGGCGAGCGCCTTGCGGCTCACCAAGTCCGGGGGCAAGGCACGTGGCCTTGACCTCACGGCCCGGTCGCCGAGACCGGCGAGCCGTTTCCAGCCGCCCGGCGAGCCTGGCTCAGCGCAGCCAGCGTGAACAGCAGCGGATACAGTTTTTCGTAATACCACAGTTTGGCGAAATAGAACCCGATCGGCGAGGCGTCATGATGCCGATTGGCTTCCACGGCCTCCACTAACCACCGCAAGCCGTCTGATGCGGCTTGATCGCCCCGGCCACACGGCGCGACACCGCTGAGCGTTTCGACGGCCAGCGCCGTCTCTTCGACACTGCTGCTGCGGCCGTCTCCGCCCCAGCCGCCATCGGCGTTTTGTGCTTGGCTCAGCCACGCCAAGCCACGCTGGGCCGGGGCGGCGTCCCGTTGCTGCCAATCGCGGTACGCCAACAAAACTCTCGCGGTCCCGTAGACCGGGTTCTCTTCCTGCGGGTTGTCCTGGTTGCCGAACCACAACGGAACCCAACTGCCGTCCGCCCGCTGTTGGCGAGCCAGGTAGCGAAATCCCGCTTGGATCGCGCGTTCGGCTCGCATGCTGGTCGCCAGTTGCTCCCACGCTCTGAACGCGCGCAGCGCGTGGGCGGTCAAGTCGGCGCCGCTACGGTCGAACGGCAGCTTGCCCCAGCCGCGACAGAACGTGGGCCAGCCGCCGTCGCGGTTTTGCAGGCCCAGCAACCAGCGAATGCCCGTCGCAGCCGCTTCGTGAATCCGCGTCCGGTCGGCCGCTGAACACGAGGCGGCATCGCGCCAGGCCGCCAGCGCCAGCAGCGCGCCGGGCGTATCGTCCGCGTCCGGCACGGCGCCGCTGAGGTCGCTCCAGCCCCAGCCGCCCGGAGCGGCGCCCGTAAAGGCGTGGATTTGCCGATGCTGGCAGGCCAGCAGCCAATCCAGGCCGCCCAACGCCGCCACGTCTTGGTCGCCGACCGCCAACGCGTTGATTGCCAACGTGGTGGCCCAGGTCGCCAGATTCGTGTCGATCGGCCAGCTGCCGTCGGGCCGAACGGAATCCAACAGGAACTTGACGCCTTGCTGTGTCACGGCGTGTTCCGCCCGTCCCGTGGCCGCCAGGCTCATGACGACAAAACTGGTCAGCGGGGCCGCTTCCAGATAGCCTCCGCTGTCGGGCTGCATGGTTCGCAGCACGTTCAGGCTAGGTGCAATCGCAGCGCGTCGCAGCCACCGCATCCAAGGCCAGACAGGCGGGCGATGGAGAAAACGAGCTTGTCCGATCGCCACCAGCGCCGGGATCGCATAACTGACGACGGGCAAACGCACGAAGCGGTAGAACCGTTGCGGCAAGCACGCCAGTTCGAAGGGCAGCGGCGAGACTTCGGACCAGGGCACCAGGCCGGCCAGCGCGCCATTGGTCAGGATCGGTACCGCGAACGTGCGATCTCGCCCGTACCTGGCCCGCAAACCGTTCACCCCGCCCTGCGAGTCGATGTAACGCTGGCCCGCTGCCATTTCCGCCGAGAATTCGTCCGCTCGTCCCGCCAGATGCAATGCGGCGCGGACCAGCATGGTCGTCGAAATGTTCGAATAGCTGCGGTCGGTGTCGCCCCAGCCGCCGTCGGCATTCTGATGCGCCGTCAGCCAGCGGACGCCGTCGGCGATCAGCCCGTCGAAGCGATCGTGCGGCGGCGCGTGGCGTTGGACCAGCACCAGCGCGCTGATCGCCGTTGCCGTCGACAACGCAGACGACGACAACTGGCCGATCCAACAATGCCCTGTCGGCGTCCGTTCGGCCAACAAGTCGTCACGGACTCGCGCCTCAGCGGCATCCAGCCGTGCGGGGTCGATCATGAGATACCTGTCCTGTCTGGGGGGCCATGGTGTTGTGAGCGGTTCCGCATGCGAACTGATGCTACCCGCAATGCGGCGGCACGTGAAGGACGGGGCGCGCGGCAAGGCCGCCACGATCTGGCCGCCACGATCTGGCCGATGGCGGCTTGCGGGCGCCAGCCGGGAGACGGTAGCATTTGCAGGAGCCTGTTCCCGACGTGGCTGCCGCCCCGCTTGTCCCTTCACCACCAGGGTAAACGATGACCGTCCGACAAGCCCCTTCCGCCCGCTCGACGTGCAAAAAGACCTTTCGCGTCGTCTTCCTTTCCTTGGCCGCCATCGCACTGGCTGATCTCCATGCCAGCGGACATCCGGTCTCCGCAGCCGACGCCACCGCGAGTTCTTCCGGTCCATCCCGCCCGGCACGCAATCTCGCTTCTCTGTCCATCCTGGGCCCCGACTATCCGCGGGTGTTCTTCTTTCGGGCATCGGAAGGCGGCCCGGGACGGCGGGGCGGTGTCTACGAGCGCTGGGAGGCCGAGTTCAACCGTTTGCAGGGCATCCTGGGCAAGTGTTTGGACGAGGAAGTCTTGGGCCGCGAGGTCCGCAATCCGGAGTTCTTCAGCCGCTTCAAACAGCGGCAGCCGCAGCAAGTCGTGCTGCTGCACTTCAACGGCAATGCCCGCGATCCGCGCTACCACACCGAACGATATTTCCCCGGGCACTGGATCTACCGTCGCGCGATCCGCATCCTGGCAGATGTGCCCGCCGAGGTGGGCGAGACCGTGATCCAGGTCGAGGATGTCAGCGATTTCAAGGTCAACACGGGCCGTTACCAGACGTCGAACGACGACATCGGCCTGTTCGGCATCACTGCGGATGGCAAGCACGATTGGTCGCACTGCGAGCAGGTACAGTTGGTCTCGGTCGATGAGAAAGCGAAGACGGTACGCGTCAAGCGTGGCTGTTACGGCACGCGGCCGCTGGCGTTTCAGGCCGGGCAATCGCGTGCGGCAGCGCATGCGACCGAGGGCCCGTGGGGTCAAACCAACAACTTGATGTGGTACTACAACCACGCCGCGCACTGTCCCCGCGACCCGCAAGGCCGCACTTGTGACGACCTGTTGGTCGACGATTTGGCCGCCTGGTTCGGGCCCGACGGCAAGCTGGCTGCTTTTGACGGGCTGGAATTCGACGTGCTGTTCCACGAGACGCACGGCGACACGGACGGCGACGGCGAATTGGATCACGGCATGGTCGAGGGCGTGAATGGCTACGGCATCGGCGTGGTCGAGTTTGTGCGAAAGTTGCGGGCCCGCCTGGGCGACGATTTCTTGATACAAGCCGATGGAGCGTTGGGGCCCGGCGGAGTGCGTTCGCAACGGGCTTGGGGCCTGCTCAATGGCATCGAGAGCGAGGGGTGGCCGAACCTGAACCAATGGGAGATGGACGACTGGAGCGGTGGGCTGAATCGTCATTTCTTCTGGCGGGACAACGCGCGTCCGCCCGCGTTCAACTATATCAATCACAAATGGATCCAGGGCGTGCCGGGCCAGCCGGGGGTAACCCGCGCGCCGGAAGTGCCCTTCGCTCGACACCGCCTCGTGTTCGCGGCGGCCCAGTTTACCGACGCCATGCTGTGCTATTCCTTGCCGCCGAAGCAGGATGCCGACGGCAGGATCGGCATCTGGGACGAGTTCCGTTGCGGAAGTGCCGACACGCTCGGCTGGCTGGGCCGGCCGCAAGGCGAAGCCGTGCATCTGGCGGCCGCCGCCCCGGACCTGCTGGCCGGACGCGGGGCGGCGGCCGCCAGATG
>Ga0351912_1326_pt1 | contig 8812 bp, 7 predicted proteins | sample TotcelHT113001M3_FD_206863 | JGI IMG/M metagenome (GOLD analysis project Ga0351912, IMG submission 206863) | Enriched cells from coal bed in the Powder River Basin, Montana, United States - Total cells T11 rep1 HSBNCT.T11.300.1.M3 ...
GGCAAAAGGTAGGGGAAGCCACCCTGACCGAAACGGCCCAGGGGGTGAAGATAGTGATGCAGCTCGAGAATCTGCCACCCGGAGAACACGCCTTCCACATCCACGAGAAAGGCGTCTGCACCGGGCCGGATTTTGCCAGCGCCGGGGGCCACTTCAATCCCGCCGGCAAGCATCACGGCATGAAGAACCCGGCCGGGCCTCACGCCGGCGACCTGCCCAATATCACCGCGGGCACCGACGGCAAGGCCAAGGTCGAGGCGGTGGCCAAGTCGGTCACCCTGAAGGAGGGGGTAAAGAATTCTCTGTTCCAGCCCGGCGGCACTTCCCTGGTGATCCACGCCGGACCGGATGACAATGTCACCGATCCCGCCGGCAATGCCGGGCCTCGCATCGCCTGCGGCGTGATCACCCGGTAGGGGAAGGGCGATTTTTTCGGGGAGGACCGGGCCTGCCCCTTCCTCCCCGCCACCCTCCGGCCTTGGCGGAAGTGCGGGCGCCGCTTATCGCTGGGTGGGACCAGCCGCCTCGGCTGTTTTCGGGAAATGCTAAAGGTGGATCACCTTGGCCAATTCCTCATAGAGGCTAAAAACGAACTACCGAGAGGGATTCCCGCCTATGAGTACCGTGCGCCAGGCCATGAAAGAACTGCTGGCGGAGCAGCCGCGCTCCAGCCTGGAGTTGTCGCAACTGCTGTCGCAGTCGGAAAAACAGGTGCTGGACCACCTGTCCCACCTGGCCCGGGCCCCGGGCCCCGGGAGGCGTTTTCAGATCATCCCGGCGGAGTGCAAAAACTGCGGCTTTGTGTTCCGCAAACGGGACCGCCTCACCCGCCCCAGCCGTTGCCCTCTGTGCCAGCACGAGTCCATCAGCCGCCCGCGCTTCGCCTTGGTGGTCGGATAAGTCGGAGCCTCCGGTTCCGACTTATCCGACCACTAATACGAGGTTGCAGTCAAAAAAACTATTAATATTCATGTCATTCTGAACGGAGCGCAGCGGAGTGAAGAATCTCGGCGGTCCTAAAAGAGAGATTCTTCGCTGCGCTCAGAATGACAATAAATAGTCTTTTGAGTGCTTTTTGGTATAAAAACCCTTACGGGATTGGGGGTGGGAGTAAGGACCTCTTACGAAAAAGCCCTTGGTGCGGGATTAAAATAAAATTGTGATGCGCGGCACAGCCGTTGACAACCCGCCGGATGCTACAACTCATCACCGCGTCATCAGCGCGAATACACCCCAACCTAAATATTCACGTGTGTAAGCGGCGTAGCGCTCGGGTTCCGAGGTCAGTTGGGCTCGAACATCTTGCGCGAACTCGTCGTCGGGATGAGCTTCAAGCCATCGGCGCATGGTGAGCCATTTAGCCGCCTCGTATCTGTCCCAGCTGTCTTGGTCTGCCAAAACCATTTCCACGACGTCGTAGTCCAGGTGGCCGAAAGACGCGAGAAGTTCTGGAAGCGTGAGAAAGTCGGAGATTGACCCGGCAAGACACCCCTTGGCAACATCTTCCGTCGGCGGTAACTGCCGCCAGTAGGGCTCGCCGATGAGGATGATCCCTCCGGTGCGGAGGCTCTGCGCCAGAAGCTCGATAGTGCCGATGACTCCCCCAGCGATCCATGTAGCACCGAGACAGGCTGCCACACCGGCCTTGTCGTCCGAGACGTAGCCGGTGGCATCGCCATGGATGAACTTGACTTGATCGGCGACGCCGAGTTCTTCAGCGCGGAGTTTCGCTTGCGCGGTGAACAACTGGCTCATGTCGATGCCGGTGCCGGTGACTCCGTAATCGCGTGCCCAGGTGCACAGCATCTCCCCCGAACCGCTGCCGAGGTCGAGCACTCGGGTCCCCGTTTCCAGACGCAGCGCCGCGCCGAGAGTGGCGAGCTTTTCGGGTGTAAACGGGTTATGGATGCGGTGAGCACTTTCGGTGATGTTGAAGATCCGTGGAATGTCCATTTCGGGAAATCTCTTTATGGGTGTGAATAGATTCGGTCACGGCCTAACAAGTAATTCTGGAAAACTCCCCATGCTCCAAGTCCCAAGCGCAGTTACGGCACGATTTGAGACGTGCCTTGCGGCAAATGCAGGAAACGATGGTAACTTTGAGACGGATTTTAAATCAAGAATATGTAAAAATAGACTGTTAACTCCATAATTACTGACTTTATTTGGCAGTCATTCATGGGCCTGTGGCCCACCCGTAAATCATGAAAAGAGCGACTATTCCGTCCCCTGGTGCTACATTAACTACCCCAACCCTTGAACTTTGAACTTTGAACTTTGAACTTTTTGAAGCAGTTACCAACTTTATTTGCATTCCACCCTTAGCCCCATCCCCCAACTCTTTCCTACTCCACCGTCACGCTCTTGGCCAGGTTGCGGGGCTGGTCCACGTCGGTGCCCCTGAGGTCGGCGATATGGTAGGCCAGCAGTTGCAGCGGCGTTACCAGAACGATGGGCGACAGCTCCAGGGGGACCGAGGGCACCGTAATGACGCTCTCCACCCGCTCCCGCACCTGGTCGTTGTCAAGCTCGGTGACCGCGATGAGCCGGCCGCCCCGGGCCGCCACCTCTTCGATATTGCCCTGCACCTTCTCCAGCACCGGGCTGCGGGACGCCAGCACCAGCACCGGCATGTTCTCGTCGATGAGCGCGATGGGACCGTGCTTCATCTCCCCGGCGGCATAGCCTTCGGCGTGGATATAGGAAATCTCCTTGAGCTTTAAGGCCCCTTCCAGGGCGATGGGATAATGAATACCCCTTCCTAAGTAGAGAAAATTATGGGCGTTCATGTAGCGGCGGCCGGTTTCCCGGATCTCCTCATCCAGATCCAGGGTCTCCTGGACCCAGGTGGGCAATTTGAGCAGCTCCGCCAGCCGGCGCCGGGCCTCGTCCCGGTTGAGCCGGCCCAGTTTCTGGGCCAGAAACAGGGCAATGAGGTACAGGGCCACCAGTTGGGTGGTAAAGGCCTTGGTGGAGGCTACCCCGATCTCGGGCCCGGCGTGGGTATAGAGCACCGCGTCGGCGTCCCGGGCGATGCTGGAGCCCACGGCGTTGACGATGGCCAGGGACTTGGCCCCCAACGCCTTGCCCGCGGTCAGCCCGGCCCGGGTGTCCGCGGTCTCGCCGGACTGGGAAATGGGGATGAGCAGCGTATGCCGGTCCACCAGGGGGTCCCGGTAGCGGAACTCGGAGCCCAACTCCACCTCCACCGGGATGCGGCAGAGGTTCTCGATCAGGGTTTTTCCCACCATGGCGGCGTGAAATGAGGTGCCGCAGGCCACCAGGTAAATCTTGCGGATATCTTTAATCGCTTCATCGGAGAGGGTGATCTCCTGGAGCATCACCTCCCCCAAATCGGGGTTGATGCGGCCCCGGAAGGTGTCGATCAGGGCCCGGGGCTGCTCAAAGATCTCCTTCTGCATGAAGTGCTTGTAGCCCGCCTTTTCCGCCATGGCCGGGCTCCAGGTGATGGTGTGCTCCGGGCGCTCGATGCGCTCGCCTTCCTGGTTCAGCAACAGAAATTCCCCATCCCGCAAGATCACGAAATCGTGGTCTTCCAGAAAGATTACCCGGCGGGTGTAGGGCAGGATGGCCGGGATGTCCGAGGCCAGAAAGTATTCGCCTTCACCCAGCCCCAGGATCAGGGGGCTCTCCTTGCGGGCCGCCACCAGCATGCGGGGCTCGGCGGCGTTGATGATGGCCAGGGCGTAGGAGCCCTTGATTTCCTTAATCGTCCGCTGCACCGCCTCCAGATAAGGCGCCCCCTCCTCCAGGTGCTTGACGATGAGGTGGGAGACAATTTCCGTGTCGGTCTCGGAGGAAAAGCGGTGACCGGCCTTGATCAATTCTGCCTTGAGTTCCAGGTAGTTCTCGATGATGCCATTGTGCACCACCGCGATGTCGCCCACCCGGTGCGGATGGGCGTTGGTCTCGGACGGGCGCCCGTGGGTGGCCCACCGGGTGTGGCCGATCCCCACCTGGCCCTGCAGAGGGTCCTGTAAGAGCAAGTTTTCCAGCTCCTTCAGTTTGCCCACGCTGCGGCGGATGGCCAGGCCGGTTGCGCCCATCACCGCCATCCCCGCCGAGTCGTAGCCCCGGTATTCCAGCCGTTTCAGCCCGTCCAGGATGATGGGCATAGCCTCCTGGGGCCCCAGATATCCGATAATACCGCACATAGTCGCCTCTTTTTAAGTTTTCATTGCTTTGGAAGCTAATTTTAATTTAAATTCGCCGTGAGAGCTCATTATGAGCGAAGCTAATAATCCCGTATTTTCATAAAGTTTAGACCATTTCATCCGTTCAGTGTGATAGGGAAAGGCAGTTTCAAAATGGCCTCTGGAAATTCCGGGGCACTATTCCTCGCTTATCCCACCTCTTCAATGGAATCGCCCCTTCTTTCATTGCAACTCCTTACTCTAAAATAATAACCACCCTCCTTATTCCAACCACCACCGCGGTTTCCCTTAGATTTCCCAGGGGGATATATGAACAAGAGAGAAAGATTGAAGATTATCGATGGTGAGGCCAGATAAGAACCGGCTTCTCTTTTTCATTGGGTTCGGTGCTCTGCTCCTTAAAATAAACTTCCATTCCCTGCTTTAGATTATCAAATTCTCCATCTATTAATGATAGTCGATAAAAAAAGAATTGCTTGCCATCTCCTGTCCCAATTATTCCATAATGCTTTGCAATCATTATTATGCTTCCGCTCAAACGATTCGCCGTATCAACGGATTTGCTAATAGTTAAAACTGTTGCCTTATTAATCAAGGGCGTATTCTCTTGGGGGCTCCGAGCCTTTCCAAGCATATCCGCCGGCACATTCTTATTGATGGTAGAGCCGGCCGCAACATAGGCCCTTGCCCCGATGCGCACCGGGGCAACCAGGGCGGTGTTGCTGCCGATGAAGGCGCTGGCCTCGATGATGGTAGGGCTTTTTTTGTCACCGTCATAGTTGCAGGTGATGGTGCCCGCCCCCACATTAACTTTCGCTCCCACCACCGCATCCCCCAGGTAGGTGAGGTGATTGGCCCTGACATCTTCGTGGAGGATGGATTGTTTCACTTCCACAAAGTTGCCCACATGGACCCCGGCCCGGAGATCGCTACCCGGACGAAGATGGGAGTATGGCCCCACCTGCACCTTCGGCCCCAGGCGGCTATCCGTGATGACACTGCCCATCTTCACCAGGACGTTATCCTCTAAGACAGAATCGGCAATCTTAACGTTAGGCTCCAGGAGGTTATTTTCCCCGACGACGGTGCTCCCCAGGAGGTAAACGTTGGGATAGATCACCGTATCCCGGCCGATGGTCACTCCCGGCTCGATGTAGGTGGATTCGGGATCGATGAGGGTGACCCCCTGGTCCATATGCCGGACATTGATCTTACGCTTCATGGTCTGGGTGGCCGCGGCAAGCTCGGCCCGGCTGTTGATGCCCAGGAGGTTGTCCCAGTCCGGGTCCACCAGGGCTTCCACCCCCCTGTCCTGCTCCCGGGCTATGTGGATCAGGTCGGTGAGATAAATCTCGCCGGTGACCGGACTGGGTTTGAGAAGTGGCAGATTTTCCGCCAGAAAGCCGGCGTCAAAACAATAAGCCCCGGTGTTGATCTCCCGGATGGCCAGGATATCCTGGCGGTCCTTGGAGTCCTTGGCTTGCAATACCGCTTCCACTTGGCCGTTTTCGGCCCGCACCACCCGGCCGTAATGGGCCCCGTCGGGAAGAATGATGGTCTGCATGGTGATGGCCGCACCGGTGCTTTTATGCAACTGTTGGAGGGCCAAAATGCTCTCCCCGGAGATCAAGGGCGCATCGCCGCAGAGCACCAGGACCGTTTGGGCCTCCGGCGGCACCGCCGGCAGGCCTACCTGCACCGCATGGCCGGTGCCCATCTGGGGCTCCTGGACCACGAAACGCACCCCGTAATCCTGATAGGCTGCCTGCACCTGCTCGGCCTGGTGGCCCACCACCAGGACGATATCCGACACCCCAACGCTCTTCAGGGTCTCAATCAGATAGGCCACCATGGGCCGGCCCAGGATTTCGTGTAACACCTTTGGCTTGTTGGTCTTCATGCGGGTGCCCAGACCTGCGCTGAGAACTATCGAAGTGACCGCTGAGATCGATGAAAGCATTTTTTAGTTCCTCAAGAAGGAAATACGAAGAATATCAATAGATTATATTTTACGCCATTTTCTTATGAAAAAGATTATACCACATTGAGTTGCCCCAGACATCTCACAAATGTCCAAGCATAATAGCGTATTTTAGCTTTAACCGGAGAAACGTTTCGCGAATCGTTTATCAGGAAGCCTGTTTAGGAGGGGAAATGTTTTGGCTTAGCCCAGCGGCTCAATTTCGATATCTATTAATTTCTCCAAAAGATGTTCGGGTACTGGTTTTTCGCGAATTTCATCATTATTTGCTTCCTCTTGCTTCTCTTGCTCCTCTGGAGCAATGATCACGTGGCGCTTTAGTTCATTAAAGTTTTCTATGTTTGGCACATTTTCAATATCCACTTCTCCTCCCACAATGTTATGAAATTTTGAGACGAAAAATTCCAAGCTACGCACTCCATTGATAAGGCACAGATCATGAAATAACTTAAGAACCGAACCACGAATTTTGCTTATGGGGCCCCACATGTGATTCAACAGGGAAACTCCTAAGTAGACCTGATCTGTTCTAAACTCACCCTTCAATTTAAGGAATTCTTCATAATGTTCTTTGTATAATTGATCATTTAAATATCCATCTGGGTTTTCTGCCGATCCTTTTCGCAAAACTTTTAATATTTCCAATACTCTTCCCCCGTGTTCTTTAGTGGCGAGCTTGTCCAACTCTAATATAGGGCCATTCAGGCGGGAGACAAAATCTGATCCCTTGTTAGGTATCTCTACTAAATCGCTGATAGGTGCTGTAGAGGCAAAAACCCAAAACGCCGGAGAGATACGATATCTTTTCCCTCCCCTAATAAATGAGCCATCCCAAATGGGGCTCAAGAGTAGACTCACAGCCTCATTTCCTTCAATTTTGCAATTGATTTCATCCATGAATACCAGCAGTTTCTTGTTTGTCACAGTTTGCACAGAACAAATTGTATCAAAACAATCGATTAAATCATTAGTGTTTGCCATCTGGGAGAGAGAAAATTCTTCATAGTTCATATCGAATTGTCGGGCGATTGACTTGGCTAGGTAACTCTTCCCCCATCCAGGTCCTGAAACTATACGTAGCGACTTAATTAATTGCGCATAATCGGATAAGGGCCTCGCTTCCCGAGACCCACTGGAAAAACTGATCTTCTACCGTCTGCATGACATCCTCCAATCTGGAGAAATATTTGTTATGAATGCATCTTCTCCGCACCAGGCGCCAAACCCGCTCTACGGGGTTCAGCTCGGGACTATAAGGCGGCAGAAAATCGAGTGCAAAGCTCTCAGCATGTTGGGCTCGCCACTTCTGATGCATCTTGGCATGATGATATCTGGCATTATCCGTGATTACCATTACTCGGCGGCCCGTTTCTCCGCTTTCCAAGCGGAGGTTTTGGAGGAAGCCCAGGAACGTCTGGGCATTAAAACGGGTTTCCTCTCTCTGGAAGACGAATTTACCATCGCTCAAGCGCACCGCCCCAAAGTAGCCGACGCTGCGATGGGTCGGATGATGGAAGATTACCGGGTCCCGAGTCTCTGGCGACACCCACATGCGACAACGAGAACCATGTTGTTGAAAACGAACTTCGTCCATGGCCCATAGTTCAACCTCGAGGTTTTGGTTGAGGTCCTGGAGTTTTTTTATAAAGCTGCTGCACCTCAGGGTCAGCATGGGCAATGAGAGGCCTGGGCTTGCGCAAGCGAAAATCCAATTGGCGGAAAAGTCTCTGGCATTGGCGCACTCCCAATTCAACCCGGAATCGCTCTTTGATAAAGGCCGACAAGGTTTTGCCATCCCAGAGATGGGTTCCCAGCCCGTAAATCTCCGGCGATTCCCGCAGTGCGCCGGCAATCGCCGAGAGTTGGTACTCTTTTAAGGATGGTGGCCGACCTGGTCGTTCGGCTTCTGCCAAACCTGAAAGGCCTCTTTGGATAAATTGTCTAACCCAATATTGCACGGTTCGCGTGGCGTCACCGAAGCGTTGGGCGACCTCGGCGCAAGTAAGGCCTTGCGCCACTAGGAGAACTACGTGCAATCGATGATCATAACGGGCTTCATGAGAACGACGAATCTCCGCATGGAGACCCATTATGATCGTTTCTGCGTCCGGTATGGTCAGCGGTTTCATGACCAAACCATACTAAAATTTTTTACGATGCGCAAATATTTATGACGCTACGTATAATAGACAATTGAGGGGATGTTTAGGAGAGTCCTGATTATTAAAATCTCCCACTTTCCGAAGAAGTTCATTTATCTTGCTTCGCTTGGGACCACCTACACAAATATATCCCTCAAGGGTGCCTTTGCCCCGCCACATTTGAAACCGACTCGTGTCGCCAATTTCCAGCACCCCCAAATTTTTAGAGGATTTATTCCAATGCTGCCAGAGTTTATCATAGTTATATTGCTGAATCTCCGGCTCTATCTGGGGTTCCCTGAGGCAATCGAGTGCTCTAGTGTAGTCACCATAAAAGTGGGGCTCTGTTTTAGACCAGGCACGACTCGCTTGCTTACTCCATTTAAAGCTAACTTGCAAGGCATTGTAACATTCGAGCCCAAAGTTGCCCAATTTTGAAGTTTGATCCCTTGCTGAAAGATCTTGTGCAATTAAAGCATTGAAAAACATTGTTGTGCGACCGACATTGATAAGCT